>OKWQ01000106.1_pt1 | contig 86147 bp, 71 predicted proteins | sample 1607071 | NCBI WGS metagenome assembly OKWQ01 (sample SAMN07501039, study PRJEB24779) | human gut metagenome
CTGGGAAGGTTAGAAAATGCCAGTTCTGCGGTAAGCCTTCCAAATCAATGTCCTGGCTCGCCCCCTTCTCTTTCCGTGCACTACCTATCATCTACAAAGCGTCCCCTTCCTCAGCTAAACCCCAATTTAAGAAACTGTTCGCTGTAGTACTAAAGTATGCGGGAGGCAAGTGTGAAATAAAAGACGCTGCCGCCGCCCGGATTATCTTCCACCCATATTTTACCCTGGTGGAGACGGATGATTTCACTGGCGATACAAAGTCCAAGACCAAAATGCTCCCGGTCTTTGCGTGCCGGATCAGCACGGAAAAACCGCAGAAAAATCTTTTGCTTCAATTCATCCGGTATTCCGTAACCTTTATCGGCAACCCATAGTTTCAGTTTGTTATCGGTCTGACAAATGCCAAGCGTTATGGAACTGCCCCCGGGAGAATAACTAATTGCGTTATTCAGAAGAATGGAAAGAACCTGTTCGATACGCTGCTTGTCGCAAATGCATTGGGGGACCGGTCCATCCGGCAGTGTGATATGCAGAGTCATCCGGCGGCTCCTTGCAACGGGGCTGTATTTCTCATAGACATCCAGTAACAGGGTATCCAGCTGTGTATTTTCAAAATGGACAGACCAGGATTGGTTATCGGCATTGGCCAGAGTCAGCATATCATCGATCAGACGCTTCATACGTCCGCCCTCACTCTCGATTGCTTCATAGAAGACTGCACGGTCTTCCTCATCGGCGGCTTTTAATGCTGTGACGCTGGCGAGCATAACCGAAAGGGGAGAACGAAGCTCATGAGAGGCAGAGGCTACAAAGTGCACCTGTTGTTTTCTGTTTTCTTCGATTGGAGACAGCATCTGCCTGGTAAATCTCCGGGCAAAGAGATACAGCAGTAAAATCGCAGTTACGTCAATGCAGAAAAATGTCAGGCGCAGCTGAAAGATCTGGGATAACAGCTGGGAGCGGTCGAACAGGATAACAGCGCATAATACACCTGTGGAATTCGGCAGGGAAGCAACGGAAACATAATATTTTTTATTTTGTGAAGACATCCCGAAGTCCAGATATTTAACCATTCTTTTGGAGACAGGGGGATTTGCAATATTGAACTGGTAATCCTTTTTTGCGGTCTGGTATGCAGTGTCTATGAGGTCTTTCTGCATGGAATCCTGCCTGCTTTGATTTTGAAAAAGCAGCCTGCCCTTTTCCAAAAGTACAATTGTATAATACCGGTTATCAGCCAGGCGAAGAAGCTTCTCATGGTCAATGATATTCTGTCCGTCCAGATAAGTCAGGATCGCATTTTGATTTTTGTCAAAGACCGCAGATTCATTTTTTGTTAAGAGGCCTTCAAACACAAAAAGCCCGGCAAGGGACATAACAATCAGGATTGCACTGGTGGCAAGGGTATTAAAAAGAGTCATTTTTATATGAATTTTATGAAACATTCAGACCTCCAGCCGATATCCGATCCCCCGGATCGTTTTAATGGTAAGGCTGCTCTTTACCGTTCCCAGGCGTCTTCTTAAAAAATGAATGTAATTATCCAGATTGCCATCCTCGATTTCGGCATCCGGTCCCCATACCTTTACCAGCAGCAGCATTCGGGGGAGTACCCGGTTTGGGTTTCTTAGAAATACTTCCATCAGTTCCCCTTCTTTTTTAGACAGGGAACAGGAGAGACTGTCTCTGTATAATACTTTTTCCAACGTGTGGAAGGTCACATCCCCACAGGTTATATGCTGCATAATTTCTATTTTTCTTGGACGCCGGCTGATACAGCGGATTCTGGCCATGAGTTCTTCATAAGCAATGGGCTTAACCAAGTAATCATCCGCACCTGTGTCCAACCCCTGCACCCGGTCGTTAATTTCGCCAAGAGCGGTAACCAATATGACGGGGGTGGTACTGCCGGATTCTCTTAATTTGGATAGAAGCATGGTTCCGCTCATGGACGGAAGCATTCGGTCCAGAAGAATCAGGTCATGGGCATTCTGGAAAGCCAGATAAAGCCCGTCTTCCCCGTTATGGCATATATCCACAGAAAAGCCTTCTTTTTTTAATTTATAGGAAAGAGACTGGCACAGTTTGACATCATCATCAATAATTAAAATTCTCATATTTTAAAGCTCCTTTGTATAGAATCCAATCCGGTTTATTAGGTATTAACAACTGCAAAAGCTAAAATGCAGAAGTCCAGAATCTTTTGAATATTATAGCATATCAATAACTCCTTTTGGTTGTTTCGGGAAAATTAGAGATAAATTAGAGATAAGATAAAGGTTTCTTAGAGGCAGCAAAAAAAGGTCTGTGTTATAATGAGATCACAGACAGGAATTATTTAAGAATGCCCGGGCTAATTTCCTGTGAGGTGGGGTGTGCAAATGGTGGGAAGGAATAATCAGGTACGCTCCAGGAAAGGATTTGCAATGAACAGACAAAAAAGAATAGTTTTATCGGTTTTATTAATGATGGTAATGATTATTCTGGGCGGGTGTAAACAACATGAAACTGCACCAGAAGACAAAAAAGGAGAACAGGAGAATGCAAGTCTGGAGACAACAGGCAATCAATCGCTTGGAAGATTTATAGAACAGGATTTGAATTTACCCCAGGGAGATCTTTCCACACTAGTCAAAACGCTTTCTGACAAAACCCTTAGGGCGTTTACCGAAAAAGGGGTTTATGAATCCCGGGATAGCGGTGACACATGGGTTGCCTGGGAGAAGCAGCCTAAAGAGCTGACGGATGATATGCAGGATAAGGGGGATACGGAAACGGCTTCCGGCAAATCTTCCACGTCATTTGTTCTAGAGAGCGGAGGCGTTCTACCTATAGCAATTGGATATGATGGCAGTTTATTTTACAAAACAAAAAAGGGTGAGGATAGAATATACAAATATATAGATAAAGATGGTAATGGAAGGGAAATCAATATATCCTTATCCGGAGACTTGAATGAAATTGCAGCAGCCGAATTCACCGAAGAGGGGGAATTAATATGCTGTGATATGGAGGGGAATATTTTTCAGATCAATTGCAGCACAGGAGAAATAGTGCATACTTATAATATGGCATCCAATGGAGAAAATTTCACATCTCCGGATCTGATTCCCATAGGCGGTAAGCTTTTTGTGGCTTACAGCAAGTTTAATGACAGTTGGGAGGCGGCAGATATAGAGGTGGATACATATGACCTGACATCCCATAAGGCAGAGGAAAAAAACCAGGTACTCAATGAATTTTTTTCCAGTAAGGAAAAGGTGGCTAATCAGACGAACATGCCCAAATTTATGACAGATCCTGTAAATAAAAATATCTATATAGCAGATATTACCGGTGTCTATAAATATACCCTGGACAGTTCCGTTGTAGAAAAGATTTTCAACGGAGCATTGGGGAAAATGTACAACCCTGCTGCTTATCTTGTGGGGGGAACGGTTATAAATGAGGACTCGTTTATATTAAATTACTATGTTGCAGACAGTATGTCACTGGTACGATACCAATATGATCCGAATGTGACAGCTGTGCCTGAGAAGGAGCTTACGATCTATTCGCTGTATGACAATTCCCTTGTCCGGCAGGCAGTTACTGTATTTCAGAAAAATAATCCGGATGTATTTGTGAATTTCGATATAGGTCTTACCGGCGAGGATGCCATAACTGTAAGCGATGCCATAAAAACCCTGAATACCAATATCATGTCCGGACAGGGTCCCGATATTCTGCTTTTAAATGGAATGCCCACGGAATCCTATATGGAAAAAGGCTTATTAGCGGATATCAGTGATGTAATAGCAGAAGTTTCAGATACAGATGGTATTTTTGAAAACATTGCCTCATCTTACAAAAAAGAAGATAAAATTTTAGCAGTACCAATGCGGTTTTCAGTTCCGGTGGTTATGGGTAAAACAGAACTGGTATCCCGGTATCAGGATTTAAATTCTCTGGCGGAGCTGGCAGAACAGCTGAGAAATGAAAATCCCGGGGCGCAGAGCATTTTGGGAAGTATGCCGGCTGATGTATTAATCCGACTATTCATGGCAAACTCAGCGCCATTCTGGATCTCAGAGGATGGAACTTTAGATGAAAATAGTCTGACAGCATTTTTTAGTTCTCTGAGTAAAATCCAGGATGCACAACTGGGAACAACAGGGAACGCAGATGATGGAGAATTTCAGGGGGAAACCCTGTCAGAAACTCAGATGCTGGAAATGGTAAGTTTTATGACAACCAGTACTTATCTGTTGGGTATGATGGGGTATGAGGATACTAAAATTAATGTTTCTAATGCAGCCAATGCAGAAGATCTATGCTGGATATTGTCCATGAGGAGCAGATTGGGTGATGCAGAATATAAAACGGCACCCGGTGAGGTATATATCCCTATTGATCCAATGGGAATCAGTTCCAGAAGTGAAAATACAGATCTGGCAAAACGCTTTATGACAATGATGCTTCAGTCGGATATGCAATCGATCTCGGTCTTAGGTTATCCTCTAAATCAAAAGGTATTTGATAAAAATATGGAAAAGCCGGCGGAATTCAAAGACAGTTATGATCTGGTAGACGATACTGGAAGAGGTGAGTTTCATCTGGATCGGATCTGGCCTTCAACTAGTGATGTTAATGATTTTAAGCAGAAAATCGAAAGTTTAAAAACTCCGGCTCTATCGGACGATATGATTAATAAGACGGTGATGGAAGAAGGAAAGAAGTGTCTGATCACAGGGGAGTCGGTAGAAGACGCGGTAAAAAATGTCATGAAGAAGATCAGTATCTATCTGGCTGAGTGACGGGGACAGAGTGTTTGAAAATATAGATAAAATGCAGGGAAGAAATCAAATATTTTGGTTTCTTCCCTCCTTTTTATGCAAAATAAGATGTTTTTAACAGAATACAATGATTTTAATAGACCAAAAAATTGAATAAACAATAGGATTTTGCTATAATTTTACTATTCTGTTGAGATATTATGTAACCTGAGGGAAAGTATACGGGAGGGCGCAAAACGTGGAGAAGATGGGGTTCTGTAAGAGGCTGAAAAGAAGCGGAAGGTTAAAATACAAAATGCGGATTTTGCTGGCATTTTTTGCCGTGGCTGTGCTGGCCATCGGGTTTACAGATGTTGCAGTATTTCGCGGGCTGTCTGCAAATATCAGGGAAGATACGGATAAGGAAACCAGGGAAATGCTGCGTAATCTGAATAACTCTTATGAGAATCAGGTTATGCAGTATCAGGATCAGGCACAACTCCTGTATCGGAATCTGAATGTGAAGGCTTTCCTGGTATCCGGAGGGCGGGAAGATTCCCATATCGATACGATCTATGAATCCATGAAAGCTATGGCTGGAAATATGACCGGCATCTCTTCCGTTATTTTATTCTATAAAGAGGATATTCTGGCTAGCTACGATACGGGAATGGTAACCGTGGCTGCAAAAGAAGAGATAGTGAAAGCAGCCTCAGATACGGTGTCGGATAAAGATATCTTCTACGTGTGGCCCAATGACCGCAAATATCAAAAACATATGGTTATTCTGTGGAGTGACCGGGATTATCCAAATGCGCCCAGTAACTATGGCGTGGCGCTGGCGATTAATATGGATGCTGTGCAGGAAAAAGTCATACCATGGAACCAAAAGGCAGTAAATCCCATCTACATATTCCATAAGAGCGGAGAACTGGTTGCTGCCCAGAGAAATGAATACAAGGAAGAAGCCCAGAAAATGTTTCAGGAAATTTGTACAAAGGAAATTGACGAAGATTCCTTTAATGAGTCCGTAGACGGGAAAAAACGGGCAATTTCTTATGTAAGGGAAGGGGATGGAAGGTTTTTATCCCTGCGGATACAGGATATGTCGGGAAGCCAGATACAGATAAACAGGGCGCTTCAGACTATATTATTTGCCACCGTTTTGGGGATGCTGGTTATTGCAGGGGCAGTGTGGGTGCTGTCTGGCTGGGTATACCGTCCTGTGGGCGCTATTTTCCGCAATATACTGCAACTGGCACAGAGCGGGGAAGAAACGGTAAAAGGAAAAGATGAATTGATTCTGGCAACAGATGCGCTGGAAGATGTGAATCAGAATATGAACCTGCTGAAGAGCCAGATCCGTAATAATGCAGCCGTGCGTTTTTTGCGGTATGGCAGGAGTGGGGATGTGGTTGATCAGAAAATGTTTGAGTTTGGAGACTGTGAACCGGATAATTTTACGGTAATTGTACTGAGGTATTTTCTGGAGGACTGGTCTAAAAATGAAGCACTGTTTGCATATGTAAAGGAAATTCGCTGGGTGCAGAGAGAAAATAGAAAAGGCGGTATGCACTGTTACCGTGCATCTCAGGGAGAGATTATATTTTTAGATTATAGTATGAGAGAAGAGGGAAGCCCCCATGCGGTGTGCCATGATAACCATGGGATGATGGATATAAGCTCAGACAGTATCCCACTTGAAGAAGATGCAGGAAAACTTCTGGAGGAATTAAAATCGCTATATGGAATGAAAGGCTGTATGGGGATTGCCCATTGCAGCAGGCCGGACAGGCTTCCCAAAGCATACCACCGTGCAGAACTGCTGACGGAGTATTATATACTGGCAAAAGATATGCAGGTAACGGACGAATCTGTACTGAAGGCAAAACGGCAGGGAGCGGTACAGGAACCCGAACGGGACCACATTTTAAGGTTTGTTAAGAATGATACAGAGGAAGACCTGAATGCATGTATGCAAAGGCTTCTTAAGAATCTTACCTCCTACCATATCCTGGAGGCACAGAAGTATCTGAAAGAGCTCATAGCGGATGTGATTCGGCTTTCAGAAAGCATTTCCGGGGAAAAGAGTGAACAGTATGAGATGTATCTGGAGGATTTTCTCACCAATCAGATTTTTATCGGGCAGGCGGACATAGAGGAGTGGCTCTGCCAGCTGTTCTTACAAGTCAGGGCCCAGCTAAAAAGCAGCCGGCAGCCTAATGCGGTATATATTATGGTAGAAGTAGAGGTCTATGTGGGGGAGAATTACCGTGACTGCGGGTTATCAGTAGAGGCAGTTGCTGAGCACTATGGACTGAGCGTTTCTTATTTCAGTAAGCTTTTTAACCAGCATACAGGAAAAACATTCCCTGATTATATCAGTCAGCTGCGGCTTAAAAAAGCACGGGAAATGCTTTTGGAAAAGCAAAACATGACAATACAGGAAATTGCAAAGGAAGTTGGTTTTAACAGTTCCTCTTATTTTTCGGCGGCATTTCGAAAATTTTACGGAGTATCTCCGTCCCAGATACGGAGGGTTAAGACTAAGGATTAAGATAAGAACAGAACTAGAGCGAACGTTTTATAATGTACTACTATTAAGTGCATTATATTTGGGTTTCGCTGATAAATGACGCTTTGTGTCAGTAGGTAGTGTACAGAAAGAGAAGGGGGCGAGCCAGGACATTGATTTGGAAGGCTTACCGCAGAACTGGTATTTTCTAACCTTCCCAGAGCCCTTTTTGGCGGCACGCGGGCATTCGCTCCGAAATCCTGATGCATTTCGCAGCTCACTGCCCGCTTAGTATCCGATGGGAGCCAGTCGAATACTATCCGCCAAAAAGCACTCTGGGAAGGTAAGTAAATACTCAGCTCTGCTATACGCCTTCCAAATCAATGTCCTGGCTCGCCCCCTTCTCTTTCTGAGATAGCATTCGTTGATACAAAGCTGGTTTTCTCAGCGTGGTGGGTCCCTGGGGTTGTGGCATGCTGAACGCGATTGGTGTAAAGCTAATGATGTCAAGCAACTGATCTTGAGAACAGGATTTGTTTTTTTTTCTGTGATTAGAAAAAGAAGTATACTTTCATCTTCTTTTACGCAAACAGCCGAAACATACTACGCTGCATCCAATAAAGAACAGCCAGCCACAGCCCAGGGGTTCCAACCTGCTGAGAAAATCAGCTTTGTGGCGGTAACATGAATCTCGGAAAGATGGGGGTGGGAGACTGATATGGGCGGAGGAAGCGTAGAGCAGAGCTGAGTATTTACTTAGCTTCCCGGAGTGCTTTTTGGCGGATAGTATTCGACTGGCTCCCATCGGATACTAAGCGGGCACTGAACCGAGAAATGCATCAGGATTTCTCGGTGAATGCCCGCGTGCCGCCAAAAAGTGCTTCGGAAAGGTTAGAAAATACCAGTTCTGCGGCAAGCTGACGGAGTCCATATCAGTTTCCCACCCCCATCTTTCCGCACACTACCTATATTACACAAAGCGTCTCTTCCTCAGCTAAACCAAAATATAAGTCATTTAATAGAACCCTATAAAACGTTCGCTGTAATACTAGGGCATTCCCGCGTATGCCAAACGCAGATTCCCTTATAACTAAGAATTAATATAAGATCAGAAGCAGGAGGCGGGCGAAAAGCCTGATATCCTGCTTGTGTTTTGTATCTGGAGCAGAGCAATAATGCACAAAATAATTTCCTGTAATAACAAGAAAAGTACAAAATAAACAATTAAAGATGAAGTTAATATTATAAAAACAGTATTATATTAGATGATATTATATAAAATGCGTATTTTTATGATTGATAATAAGTCAAAATGACGATAAGATGCATCCATAACACAAGTACGTACAGTGAAAATAAAAAGAAAGAGGGAGGCTATGAAACGAAAACACACATTTAAAAAGGATTTGCCGCTCTATCTGATGGCGTTTCCGGGAGTTGTGGTATTGCTTGCTTTTGCCTATGTTCCTATGGCGGGCCTGATACTGGTCTTTAAAGATTACCATTTTAAAGGGGGGATCTTCGGAAGCGAATGGGCTGATCCATTGTTTAAGAACTTTAGTTTCTTTTTCAATAATATGGATACGGCACTTAGAGCCACAAGAAATACGATTGGATTGAATATCCTGTTCTTTGTATTTGGGACGATTTTTGCGGTAGCAATAGCCATCATGCTCAGTGAAATAAAAAGTAAGAAGTTTATAAAGGGAAGCCAGAGCGTTATGTTCTTTCCTTATTTTATCTCCTGGATGGTTATGGGCGCCATACTAAACGCTTTGTTAAGCTCTGAAGTGGGAGTTATCAGCGGATTGTTAAAAGGAGCAGGGATTCATTTTGACTTTTACTCCAGTCCTGCTGCCTGGGTCATCATTTTAGTTTTAGTCGTGATCTGGCAGAGTACCGGATATAATTCTGTTATTTATTACGGTGTATTATCAGGCTTTGATACTTCTATATATGAAGCAGCACAGGTGGATGGGGCAAGTAAATGGCAGCAGATCCGCAAGATAACACTTCCGCTGTTAAGGCCGACTATTATCATTATGTTTCTCCTTTCCGTAGGAAATATGCTGAAAGGAAATCTGAACATGATGATCGGACTTACAAATCTAAATCCAATGCTTCTTCCAGTAACGGATGTAATTGATGTATTTGTTTACCGCAGCGGTGTAAAGAATGGAGACATGGCATTTGCGTCAGCAGTTTCCCTTTACCAGTCGATATTCGGATTCCTTTTAGTTATAATCTCCAATAAGATAGCGAAAAAATTCGATAAAGACACTTCATTATTTTAGAGAGGAAATTAGAAATGAGAAAAAGGACTTTAAAATCGGATCGCATTTTATTGGGCGGCTTCTATGTACTTTTGGGAATATTTTCCCTGATCTGCCTGCTTCCCATCGTTTTGGCAATCTCCGGCTCGTTCTCAAATGAAGTTGAAATTGCCACAAAAGGCTTTTCTCTGGTACCAAGAGGCTTTTCCCTGGATACCTATAAATATGTTTTCCAAAGCCAGGGAGATACGCTGCTGGGTGCATATGGGGTAACTCTGGCGACTACGATACTGGGAACCATCTTATCCGTAATTATTACAACTTGCTTTGCCTATGTTATTTCGGTTAAAGATTTCCGTCATGCGAACAAACTGGCGTTTTTTGCTTACTTTACCATGCTGTTCAGCGGGGGGATGCTTCCCTGGTATCTGGTTTGCACAAAGTATTACCATCTGGGAAATTCCTTGTGGGGGCTGATTCTGCCTTACAGTATGAATGTTTTCTATATGTATCTGATCAGAAACTTTATCAAGGGGCTGCCCTATGAACTGACGGAGAGTGCTAAAATTGATGGAGCCGGATATTTTCAGATTTTCTGGAAAGTAGTCCTGCCCCTGTCAAAAGCAGGAATTGTAACCATTGTTTTATTTTATGCATTGACCTACTGGAATGACTTTTATCTTCCGCTAATGCTGGTTAACAAAGATGAGTACTATTCCATGCAGTATATATTGTACATAATGAATGCCAATATCCAGTATCTGGCGACGAATCCAAATGGGATGGGAGCAGGGCATATTGTTTTGCCCACGCAGACAATCAAAATGGCAATTACCTGTATTGCCATCGGACCAATCGTACTGGTCTATCCGTTTGTACAAAAATATTTTGTAAAGGGTGTAACTGTGGGTGCTTTAAAAGGGTAGTGTGACATAAGGTCGCGCAGAAAAAGGTAAGTGTGACATGAGGTCGCATAGAAAAAGGTAAGTGTGACACGAGGTCGCACAGAAAAGGGTAAGCGTGACACGAGGTCGCACAGAAAAGGGTAAGCGTGACACGAGGTCGCACAGAAAAGGGTAAGTGTGACACGAGGTCGCACAGAAAAGGGTAAGTGTGACACGAGGTCAGAAAAGGGTAGTGTGACACGAGGTCACACAGAAAAGGAGAAAAGGTATGAGAATGAAGAGTTTAAAAAAGGTAACAGCATTATTAGCGGCAGGGGCTATGGTAACAGCCATGTTTACAGGATGTGCTTCCTCAGAGGAAAAGAAGACAGCAGGTACAAATGCAGAAGCTTCCGATACTGCCTCTCAGGATGCCGTTCCTGTGAAACTGGTGATGTTCGGGGAAGAATCTCCCCGTATGAAAGAGCTGATGGCCAATGAAATCCATCAAAAAGTATTGGATGAGATCAATGTGGATCTGGAAATCCAGTATTTGCCCTGGACTGAATATGCAGGGGGGAAATCGGAATTGATGTTTTCCGCAGGTGAAAAATTCATGTGCTACACCAATACGGAAGTCACTGCAAAAATGGTTGGAAAGGGTTATTATGCGGATGTTACAGGACTGCTGAAGGATAATGCCCCGGAACTGTATCAATACTGTGACGAAGAAAATGCTGCAAAAGCATTTACCATTGGCGGCAAAATATATTCCATACCGGTTGGATATAAGCCAAATGCCGGTGAAGACTATCTCATGATGGTGAGAAAAGACTTGATGGATGAGGCAGGAGTATCAGAAATTAAAAGCATAGAGGATTTAGAGAATTTCTATACGCTTTGCAAAGAAAAACATCCCGATTATATTGGCCTGGGGCGTGGATTGAATCCTAAGGTGTTAAATGGAGCCATAGCATCTGACATCAATATGAACTTTATCAACAATTTTGCCATGACGGATGCCAATGCCCCGGAGGATCCTAAAGTCTACAGCTACTATGAGTCCGAAGAGTATAAGCAGGTAAGTGAGATTGCAAAGCGCTGGAACCAGATGGGAATCATACCATCCTACCAGCTGTCAAACGGAGAGCAGTCCAGCAGTGAATTTGCCGCCGGAAGAGCCATGTTTGCAGTAAGCTCCAATGACCGTATCTTCGAGATGATGGAAAGCGTCCGTTCCTCTGCACCAAATGCAGTATTTGAAAATGTATATCTGGGTGATACAGCCAAAAAGCCTCTGATGAGCTGGGGAACCTACGTTACCGCCTTTGGGATCAGTGCAGGAGTAGAGGACCCGGATGAGCTGGCTGCATATATCAAGGTCATTAACCTGTTCCAGAAGAATCAGGAATGGGTGGATCTGTGGATATACGGAATTGAAGGAACCGATTATAAGCTGACTGAAAATGGTCGTGTGGAAAGAATCTGTACCGATGAAATCATTCATAACTGGATGCCGGTTAATACGGAATTCCGCCGTTATCCAAGCTATATTACAGATGAACAGATTGAAACTTTTAACAAACAGGCAGAGGGAAGTATTACCATGAAGTCCACCAATTTCATTTTTGACACGGAGCCTGTAAAATCGGAATATGCGCAGCTGCAGGCTGTAGAATCCGAGTACCTGAATCCCATCTCCAATGGATTCAAAGATTACGATGAAAATATTGATAAGGCAATTGAGAAACTAAAAGCAGCAGGACTGGATAAATTTATGGAAGAGCTGCAAATGCAGTTTGATGCATTTATGAATGAAAAAGGGAATCAAAAATGAAAGAATGGTTTGGTCCGATTGAATGGCGGACGCTAGATGAAAGATATGCTTATGAGTATCAGTTGATACGGATGGGAATCTTAAAAACACCTGTGATTTGCCTCGTGTAAGATGCAAACCCTTATTTCCCCCATAAAATGAGGAGTGCCCCGGTGTCTGGTACACCGAGGCTATTATGAAAAAATTTATCTATATGTGTAATGAAAACATTACGCTATAAACCGGAAGTTATCTCTTTTGAAGATGTTTAAAGTATAACAATCAATTGTGAACGAAGTATGAACTCTAAGTGAATTTATTGTAAAAAATAACGAAAAACAGGTTCGTCAAGAACCTGTTTTAGTGAATTACGACAAAGTACCGCGTTAAATTGATGTAATATAAAAGTCAAAATGACAGATAGTTTGCCGATTATAATTTAATTTTAGCGAAAAGAGATCCCAGATTAGTTGAAACACTTTCTGTTTCAGGGAGATCGAACGTTTCTTCTGTCACTTCTTCCGCAGCAACATCGTTCAGTGCTTTCATACTAAGGCTGAGTTTTCCGTCCTTAATATTAATAACTTTTACCTTTACCTGATCTCCTACTGTAAGAACTGCTGCTGGAGTTTTAATTCTCTTTTCACAGATCTGTGAAATATGTACAAGTCCGGACAGACCGTTTCCGATATTAATAAATGCACCGTAAGGCTGAATAGACTCAACGGTACCTTCCGTTACAAGGCCTACTTCTACATTTGACACTTTTGCTTTTCTGTCTTCATTCGCTTTTTCTCTTAAGATTTCTTTTGCGGATAATACAAGCTTATTGTCTTCTTCATCAACAGTAATGACACGAACCTGGATTTCCTGTCCCAGCCACTCGTTCAAGTCTTCCACGTAATTTAAAGAAAGCTTGGATGCCGGAATAAATCCGCGGATGCCTTCTACATATGCAATGACACCGGCATTAACAACGCCGCCTATTTTTACGGTAAGGTTTGTCTGATTTTCTTTCAGCTCTTTTAATTTATCCCATGCCAGCACTTCATTAGCTTCTTTGCTGGAGAGCATGATTTGACCTTGTCCGCCATCTCTTCTGACAACGGTTGCGGAGATTTCGTCGCCAATATGAACAGATTCTTTCAGACAGCAGCTCGGGTCTGCACTATAATCTTCCAGACGGATCACACCTTCGGTGTAATATTTAAGGTCTAAAGTGATCTCTGTTTCCGTAACCCCGATTACGGTACCTGTAATGATATCACCTTCATGGATTTGTTTCAGAGAAGCGGTTAGCTCTTTTTCGTAATCAGCCATGCTTTCCGCTGCAGTCTCTTCCGGTACAGCAGTTTCAGCTTCTGGTGTGATGCCGGCAGCAGTTTCTGTTTCTGTTACGGCTTCAGCGGTTTCCGGTGTGGCAGTTGTTTCGTTGATTAATTCTTCTGACATATGATCCTCCTTATTTCCCACTATAGAATGATAAAACTATAACATTTTTGTATAAAAAAAGCAACAGAAATGGCTTAAAATGGGCAGAATAGGCAATACAGTGTTTGAAAAGCAAAAAGAAGTATGATATGATGAAAGTCGGATAATGACAAAGAATTATGTGAAAAATATAGTATGTGTACAGGATTGCAGAGGAATTCATCAGAATGATGAATAGAATCAAAGATGGCGGTGCACTGATAGAACATGAGGATATGAAAAAATTTAGTAAAAGAGGTAATTGAGAATTGAGTACATTAATCGGAAAGGATAACGATGAAATGCAGGAGACAATGAAGAAAAAAGTATATATCATCGGACACAAGAACCCGGATACAGACTCTATTTGCTCCGCTATCGCTTACGCAGATGTAAAGAATAAGATAGGTGATGCAATCTATGTCCCGAAAAGAGCCGGACAGGTCAGCGAGGAGACGCAGTTTGTTCTGGACCGGTTTGGAATAAAACCTCCGGGCTATGTTCCAAATGTGGGAACCAGAGTAAAGGATATGGATATCCGAAGAATACCGGGTGTCAGCCACAGCATTTCCCTGAAAAAGGCATGGACGCTTATGAAAGATGAAAATGTAAATACACTGCCGATTACAAAGGATAATAATATTCTGGAGGGACTTATTACTATCAGTGATATTGCACAGTCTTATATGGATATATTAGACAATGAAATTTTGTCTACGGCAAGAACCCAATACAGCAATATTCTGGAGACCCTGGAAGGGAATATGGTGGTTGGAAATGAACATGCCTATTTTGTGAAAGGAAAAGTGGTTGTTGCAGCTGCAAACCCTGATCTGATGGAAAACTATATTGGAGAGGATGATCTGGTCATCCTGGGAAACCGGTATGAATCCCAGTTATGTGCCATCGAAATGAATGCCAGCTGTATTATTGTATGTGAGGGCGCTCCGGTATCCAGAACCATTCAGCATCTGGCTCATGAAAAGGACTGTGCGATTATCAGCACACCCCATGACACCTACACCGTAGCAAGACTTATAAACCAAAGTATGCCGGTCAAATTCTTTATGAAGAAAAATGACCTTCTGACTTTTGAGCTGGATGATTTTACGGATAATATTAAGGATACCATGGCGAAGAAGAGATACCGTGATTTCCCGGTACTGGACAAGCACGGCTGCTATGTGGGTATGATTTCCAGACGTAACTTACTGGGTATGAAGCGGAACAGACTGATTCTGGTAGATCATAATGAAGCTTCTCAGGCAGTGGACAACATTGAAAGTGCAGAGATACTGGAGATTATTGACCATCACAGACTTGGCTCGCTGGAAACCATGGCGCCGGTATTTTTCAGGAATCAGCCGGTTGGATGTACGGCGACAATTATTTATCAGATCTATCAGGAAAAGGGAATTGAGATACCGTCCAATATAGCAGGGCTGCTGTGTTCCGCAATTATTTCGGATACTCTGATGTTCCGCTCCCCAACCTGTACGGCAGTGGACAGAGACGCGGCGCAGAGACTTGCACAGATTGCGGGAATTGAAATTGAAACCTTTGCATCTGAAATGTTTGCAGCTGGAAGTAATTTAAAGAAAAAGGCCCCGGAAGAAATCTTTTATCAGGATTTTAAAAAGTTTGAACTTAACCAGGCAAATTTTGGAGTTGGGCAGATCAATTCTATGAATGCTTCGGAATTAAAGGATATTAAGGGTAGGCTGATTCCTTATCTGGAAAAGGCACTGGGGCAGCATGGAGAGTCGATGTTGTTTTTCATGCTCACGGATATCATGAATGAATCCACGGAGCTGCTATGCTTTGGCGGAGATTCGGAAGACCTGGTAAGAGAAGCTTTTCATCAGCAGCCAGAGGATCATTCGGTATATCTGCCAGGGATAGTTTCCAGGAAGAAACAGCTGATTCCTGCATTTATGAATGCATTACAGCAATAACGAAAAAAGGGAGGTTGTGCTATGGGTAAACAGACCTGGAAGCCGGGCAATATGATATATCCGCTGCCGGCAGTGATGGTAAGTTGTGCCAGGGAGGGCGAAAAGCCGAATATTATTACGGTAGCGTGGACAGGCACGATTTGTACCAATCCTCCCATGGTTTATATATCGGTGAAGCCGGAACGGTATTCATATGATATGATTCGGGAAACAGGGGAATTTGTGATTAATCTTACGACCCAGAAACTGGCGAAGGCGACAGACTACTGCGGTGTCCGGTCCGGCAGGGATGTAGACAAGTTTCAGGAGCTTCATCTGACGCCTGAGGCAGCAGAGCAGGTCAAAGTTCCCATGATTGGTGAGTGTCCGGTTAACATTGAATGCCGGGTAAAAGAAATAAAAAAACTGGGCTCACACCATATGTTTATTGCGGATGTACTTGCAGTCCATGTAGACGAGGCTTACATGAATGAAAATGGTAAATTTGAACTGAATAAGACCGGACTTCTGGCTTATTCCCATGGTGAATATCTGGGACTTGGAGAACATCTGGGGACATTTGGGTACTCGGTTAAGAAGAAAAAGAGAAAACGCAGGTAATACAGAAACACGAATAGGCAGAATAATTATTTTTATAGAATACACTCTGAGGCAAGGGCAATAACCCGTTTGATGGTTATTGTCCTTATTTTGCGTGTAAGAATACTGTTCAAGATTATCCACATAAGAGTCTCACATTGTGCATTTCCAACCACGATGCCATCGGCTATAATGAACTCAACAATTCAAGTTAAAGGAGGAAACAAACATGAAAAAGAGAAAAATGCAGTTATTAGCAGGTGGAATGTGCCTGACATTAGCAATTGGATCCCTGGCAGGATGTGGGAATCAGAATACGAAAGATACGGCGGATACAACAGCAAAGACTGACGGGACGCAGACAGAAGCGGCAAAGACAGAGGATGGAAAATCAGAGGAATCAAAAGCTGAGACAACGGCTGAGGATAATGATGAAGGAAGCGGTGAGAAAGTTACTTTAAATTTTGCGGCATCACAAAACTGGATCGAAGATGTGGATAAGGAACTGGCAAAAGAGTTTGAGGAAAAGACCGGTATTGCAATCAATTTCCAGTTAAGTCCGGATGACCAGTATCAGACCATTGTGAAATCCAAATTGAATACAGGTGAAGGACCAGATATCTTCATGTCCTATTCCGGAACGAAATTAAAGGATTTTAATCCTGAAAAAAATATGGTTGATCTGTCAGAGGAATCCTGGGTAAGTGAATTAGAGCAGTGGGCAATCGACGGATGCTCTTACAAAGGCAGGCTTTATGCACAGAATACGGCTGGGGTGGATGACACTAACGGAGTTCTTTATAAGCCGGCAGTGTTTGAAGAACTTGGAATCAAAGTACCCACCAATTACGCTGAGTTTAAAGAAGCATGTGATAAATTGCAGACAGGCGGCATTACCCCGGTCTATGAATTTGTAAAAGATCTGTGGCATACCCATTACTGGATGGAAGGTGCAAGTGCCCTTGCAGCAGCAAACCATCCCGGACTTTATGATGACCTGAATACCAATAAAATCGGATTTGCAGATGTACCTGAATTTGTTACTGCATTGACACAGCTCAAGGAAATGGCGGACAGCGGATATTTTGGTGAAAACCATATGTCTAATATTTACGATAATTCTTATGACGCAATTGCAAGCGGCAAATATGGAATGATTATTATTCACGGATCTTATCCAAACGAAATGGTCAATAATATCGATGGCGTTAATCCGGAGGAATACAGCATGTTCCCAAGCCCGCTGGCAGATAACCAGTATGCTACCCTGACCGCTGGAGGAACTACAAAATGCATTAGTGCCGGCAGCAAACACATTGAAGAAGCAAAACAATATTTTAATTTCCTGGCAGAGAAACAGAACCTGGAAAAACTGTATAAAGAAAAAACAGTTTACGTTTCCTCCTCCGTAAAAGGGATTGAAGCAAGCCCTACAAAGGCATATAAAGACCTGATGAATATTGTCGGTGACAAACAGCTTCAGGGTGCAGAAGCAAGTGTATATTTCTATGACGGCGGCAAGATCAGCGAACTCTGCCAGGAAATGTTCACCGGTTCCCTGACACCGGAACAGGTATTGGAAGAGTATGACAATACCAGAAGAGCTCTTGCAAAAGATTCCGGTCAGGAAGGATTCTAAATAAAATAAGCCTGGTTTTCCGGCCGGTGTCTGGTACACCGGCTGTGTGAAAAACCGGAGCGGAGAAAGAAGGGAAGCTCAATGAATCATAAAAAAATATACCCGTCCTATTTTATTCTGCTTCCTTTGGTGTTATATCTGGTATTTTTCATCGTGCCAAGCGCCATGGGGCTGGCTCTGTCATTTACAGACTGGAATGCAATGAATGACGAGATCCATTTTGTAGGACTGTCACATTTTAAAGAAATATTTACGAACCAGAGATACCTGCTGGTTATCTTTACTACTATTGTTTTTGCCCTGGTCACCACCATCTTTAAGAATGCAATCGGGCTGGGAATGGCATTGGCTCTGAATAAAGGATTTAAAACCAGAAATTTTCTAAGAACAATCTTCTTTTTCCCGGTTATGCTCTCACCACTGATTATCGGTCTGGTGTTCAAATCCATTTTTAATCCGGAATATGGTGTAATTAATGGATTCCTGGGTTTCATAAGTCTGGACTTTTTACAGAGAGACTGGCTGGGGAATGTGAACACCGCTTTGGGAGCGGTAATCTGTGTGGAGATCTGGCGCCTGGTGGGACAGAACATGGTCATTTATATAGCGGGACTGCAGGCTATCTCCGAAGACTATCTGGAAGCGGCTTCTATTGATGGGGCAAACGGATTCCAAAAATTAATCTATGTCATAATTCCCCAGCTGATGCCGTCCATTACCATAAATCTGGTGCTGAATCTGATCGCAGGACTAAAAGTGTTTGATCTGGTATTTGTGCTGACCAACGGTGGTCCGGCCAGAAAGACAGAGGTTTTAAATACGGTTATTTATAAGGAATACAGTTCCGGAAGGTATGGATTTTCTACGGCGCTGGGAATGATTCTCTTTATTTTTACCTGTATTGTGGCATTTTCTGTTTTAAAAGGCATGACCAGGGAGGAGGATTGAAATGACAAGAAAAAACCAAATCGGGAGAATTGTAAAATGTATCGTTCTCTGGGGCTTCTCCATCCTTGTTTTTGTGCCGCTGATTATTATTCTGCTGAATTCCTTTAAGGCACAGGGTGACGCGGTAAATATGAGTTTTTCACTGCCAAAGCAATGGATTTTTACCAATTATCAGGAGGTTGTGAGCCAGGTGGATGTGTTTGGCGCTTTCCGCAACAGCCTGGTTGTATCTGTCTGTACCGTCATTATAGCCACAACTGGTGCAGCACTTTGTTCTTTTGTACTGTCAAGGAGGAGAACAAAGCTCCACCGTTTTATGTACCTGTTCTTTTTACTGGGACTGGTAGCCCCTTTGAATATGGTACCTGCCATTCTGGTTCTGCAGAGGCTGGGACTGATGGATACGCTGGCCGGACTGATACTGCTGTATTCGGCATTAGTAACACCGTTTACCATATTTCTCTATTACGGGTTTATCGGATCGGTGCCCAGGGAAATCGATGAGGCTGCAATTATTGACGGATGCGGCTGTATGGGGCTTTTCTGGAAAGTAGTATTTCCACTGTTAAAGCCGGTAACCGTAACGGTAATCATTTTAAACTTTATGAATGCATGGAATGATTTTATCACTCCGTTCTATGTAATGAACAGTTCATCAAAGATGCCCCTTACCACAATGGTGTACAGTTTCTTCGGGCAATTCCAGAGAAGCTGGAACCTGGTCTGCGTCATCATGGTCTTAATTCTCGTGCCGATCATTGTTGTATATGCTTTCGGACAGAAATATATTATAGCAGGTATGACTGCAGGTGCGGTAAAGGGCTGATTCAAAAAGAAAAAAGGCTTAAGTATCACAATAGTGCAAAATAAATATTTGCGAATAAAAAGTAAGAATAGACAGGGCGGTATGCCGGAGAGGAATGAAGCTTTTATGAAACAGATAAAGTTAGGATTAATTGGTGCCGGGGAAAGAGGGGCGAACTGTTATGCGCCCTATGCGCTTAAGTTCCCCTCAGAGGTAAAGTTTGTCTGTGTGGCGGAACCGTTGGCAGACAGGCGCAATACATTTGGGAAGACGCACCGCATTGCGGATGAGGACAGATACGAAGACTGGAAGGACATGATTGGGAAAGGATATGAACTGGATGGCGTTATTATTGCAACCCAGGACAGACAGCACTATGAGCCTGCGATGGCTGCGATACAGGCAGGATTAAATGTGCTGCTGGAAAAACCCATGGCGGAAACAGCGGAAAAAACAAAGGCAATCGTGGAGGCAGCAAAAGAAAAGGGCGTATTGCTGATGGTATGCCATGTACTGCGGCATACACCATTCTTCCAGTCAGTAAAAGAGACGCTGGACAGCGGTGTGATTGGAGAAGTAAAGTCCATACATCATATTGAAAATATCGGGTACTGGCATTTTGCCCACAGCTATGTCAGGGGAAACTGGCGTAATACAGAAGAAACAACGCCAATGATCGTGGCAAAATGCTCTCATGATACGGATATCTTTAATTTCCTGCTGGGAGGGAAAAAATGTGAACGAATCTCATCGTTTGGTTCCTTGTCTTATTTCACCAGGGCAAATATGCCGGAACATGCTACAAAAAACTGTATGGAAGGATGTCCCCACAATAAGACCTGTCTGTACTCTGCCTACAATTATCTGGATGACCGGGAAATGAGGCAGAACTTCAGGGATATTGTAATGCGGACAGATGACAGGGAAGCCTTTCTTACCCATTTAAAAGAGTCTCCATACAGCAGATGCGTCTATCAATGTGATAATGATGCGGCAGACCATCAGGTGGTGAGCATGGTCTATGAAGACGGGGTGACAGTGTCCTGGCAGGCATCGGCATTTACGATGGATATCAAACGCCAGACAAAGATTATGGGAACGAAAGGGGAACTGGAGGGAAGCATTGATGAAGACCAGTATGTGGTCAGGGACTTTGCCACAGGAAATGAGACAACCATAAAAATACATACACCCAGGACGTTACATTCCGGTGGGGATGAATGTATTATGCGTAATTTTACCCAGGCACTGTTAAATCCGGATAAAGAAAGCAGGAGATTTGGTGCGGAATTATCGCTGCAGGGGCATGTTATGGCTTTCGCAGCAGAGTATTCCAGAAAACATGACGGGGAAGTTGTGGTATTATAACATAAAAAAATATGGATATTGCAAGAGGTTATCGAAAAATAGGAATAATCTAAAAATCATGGGGGAGCCATAAAAATAGCGGCTTCTCCATGATTTATTTTTGATAAGATTTAAGTAAAATGCATTAGATATTTTACGCCTCAGCTTACAGACATCTTCCGTTATCAGACATCTCCGTTATCAGACATCTCCGTTATCAGACATCCTCCGGGTCATCCTTAGGCGGCAGCATACTTGCACGGGTGATGGCAGTATTACCAAACTTCAGCCGGATGGAATCCAATGCCTGATCCAGCTTTTTCTGTTTTGCGTTATCAGAGGCTGGTAAATCAAAGAGGCTTAGCTGAACCGGCGTATCGTCAGATACAAGTTTTGAGCAGCGGATTCCAAGAAGGCGTATGGGCGTTTGATCCCATAACGCATCAAATAGCTGGCAGGAGGCACGGTAGACTGCTTTTTCCGTATTGGATGGAGACAGTAGCTGCATCTGGTGGGATGATACGCTAAAGGTACTGTATTTTATTTCCACGCAGACATTTCCCGCAAGCTGCCCGGCTTTTCTAAGACGGCCGGATACACTTGCAGCCAGTTTCAGCAGAACAGCTTTTGCATCTTTGGCGGAGGTTACATCCATGGACAGAGTAGTGGAATTCCCGATTCCCTTAGCTTTTTCGGGAGTAGAGACCAGAGGGGTGCTGTCTATGCCGTTTGCGTATTCCCAGAGCATCTTTCCATGACTTTTTAAATGAGGCGTGAGCAGTGCCGGATCTGTTACCGCCAGATCCCCAATTGTGTAAATACCAAGTTTATTCAGTGTTGCTACGGATGCTTTCCCGGCCATATACAGTTCCGCAACAGGCAGAGGCCACATCTTGGTCTGGATTTCAGAGGGAAACAGGGTATGAACCTTCCCGGGCTTTTCGAAGTCAGAAGCCATCTTAGCCAGCAGTTTATTTGATGATATTCCAATGTTAACAGTGAAGCCGAATTTATCATAAATGCTGTTTTTGATCTGTGTGGCTGCACTTACCGGGGAATCATACAGATGGGAAATCCCGGAAAACTCCATATAACATTCATCCACGCTCACCTGTTCCACATCCGGAGTAATCCCCTTTAGAAAATCCATAAGGCGGTGGCTGTATTCAGAGTAAAGGTTGTGGTTTGGGGGATAGATTAATAAATCCGGGCATTTTTTTAATGCAGCAGCAATGGGCTCACCTGTGTGTATATGATATGCTTTGGCTGGGATTGATTTTGCAAGTACAACCCCATGCCGGCTTGAACGGTCGCCTCCGATAATCGAAGGAATTAAACGAAGGTCAATCCCTTGCGGATTCTTTAAATTTTCCACAGAAGTCCAGCTTAAGTATGCGGAATTAACGTCTATATGGAAGATAATGCGCTTCATATGCTCACGGCCTTTCAAATAAAATATAATTTAGACAGGTTATCTATATCATATTATACAAGAACGTCCGTTCCTTCGCAAGGAAAGATTCGGCAGGCGCATATGCTTATCGTTTACTATACTTTTCGTAGAATTCCTGATACCACAGACAGGCTTCTACAGGTGTATTTGGTGGTATATGGTTGCCTACTGCAAGAAAATAGCCCGGACAGCCGCGTCCCAGACCGATGCAGCGTTTTACTTCATTTTCGATGTATTCCCTATCCTTATATAATAGTGCGCGGGTATCCGCATTACCAATGATTACATGGCTTTTTCCGTACTTTTCACAGATATAGGACATATCGATACAGGGCTCCATCACAAACCCATGGATCCCAAGGACTGCAATGTCATCAATAAACTGTGTAAAGTTGCCATCCGAGGTAAAAAGGACTTTTTTGCCGCTTTCCAATAAAGGAGCCAGCAGTCTTTTGTGATTTGGGAAAATATAGGTGCGGTAAAAATCCGGAGATAAGAAGGCACCCGAACCCCAGACGATATCATCGTGAACCATGATTACGTCCGACTTACATTTCGCAAGTGCCTCAAAGTACTGCAGGTTCCAGGTTACATACCGGTTTATAAATTCTCCGAATTCTCTGGAGTCAATACCTGCAGCCAGCAGCAGCATATCCCAGCCCAGTATTTCGATGATCCCGGACATACAGGTCGTATACATACCGGTCATATTTACCGTATCGGGGTGTTCCAGGCACATTTTATCATAATCAGACTGAAAACCCTGAATCAGATCCTGGCTGTTTCTTCTGCCATAGACCTGATCAAAATCAAAATCAAATACATCTTCGGGTTCTTCTATAAAACTTTTTACTTCATTAGAGTAATCTACGGCATCAGCCTGATAAGAGGCATGCCCCATTTTCGTTTTCTTTTCTCCAAAAATTGAGTCAAAGGGGAGAATATTCCAGAAGAGACCATAATCCCATGCTTTTATAAATTCACGGGATGCGTTTGTCTGTTCTTCTGCGGTGCTCTTTGAAGAAACCGGAATACCTGTAACTTTTTGTACCAGGTCCCAGTGGAAATGTGCGGAATACTCCGTGCGGGGAATCCTGTCAGGCATTTCCAAATTGAGTGCGCTTAAACCATTTTGCAGTGACATATGGCAGTTTCCTTTCTATTTCTAAGATTATATGTTATGATCATTATATAAAAAGGTATCTGGAATGTACATGAAGATAACAGGAAGAAAGATGGATATTTTTGCTATGGAAGATAAAAAGTTTCGTATGATAGATGAAGATTTCAATGGTCTGCAGATAAAAATAATTGAACACGGACTTCTGTACGGGGATACAGACTGGAATCACAAAGAGGTAGTATCTCCTTTTAACCGTCTGTACTTTGTAATAAAAGGAGAAGGATGTATCGAAAATGGGGAATATCACCATAATTTAATCCCTGGAAATGTATATTTGATTCCGGCAGGGACAAAGTATAATTACATAGGAATGAGTGCGTTTATAAAGTTATATTTTCATTTTGAATTGCAGCGGCTTCCGGGAATTGATGTGTTTCAGAGTCTGGGCAGGGCAATGTCCATGCCATATGATACAGAGAAAACAAAAAGACTAATAGATCTCCTGGAGGGCGGGACGCTGGGTGACCAAATGTTTTTTAAAGGGGCACTAAATGAAATTCTTGGACACTTCTATATAAAAATGAAGGAAGACGGTATAGCACAGATGGATTTAAGCGGATACTACAGACAGAAGGAAAGTCTGTATTATATAGAAAAGAATCTTTCGGCTCAGCTTAAAATAGAAAATATGGCGAAAGATATGCATGTGTCTTATTATTCACTGTCCCGGAATTTTAAGCGGGATACCGGTATTGGAATTAAAGAATATCTGGAAGTAATGCTTTTAAAGAAAGCAAAACACCTTTTGCTTACAACAGATCTTCAGCTTCAGGAGATTGCCAATGAGCTTCAGTTTTGTGATCCGTTTTACTTTTCCAGGTTTTTTCGCAAATACGAGAAGGTGCCTCCCAGGGAATACCGCAAAAAGAGATTGAATGGATAGAGAAGGAAATGTGAGAGAAAAATAGTGTTAGTGGCTTGCACACCAGCCAGGAATAGGCTATACTAGAAAAATAGTGAGAAAGAATAAAGAACAAAGGAGTTCGAACAATGGAATTGGTAACAGTTAGAGAGATTTATAAAGAAAGAGAAAAATATTTAGATCAGGAAATCCGCGTTGGCGGCTGGATCAGAAGCATTCGTGATTCAAAGACATTTGGTTTTATCGTTCTGCATGACGGAACTTTCTTTGAGACACTTCAGATTGTATATCATGATAAAATGGATAACTTTCAGGAAATCTCCAAATTAAATGTGGGAGCAGCCATTATTGTAAAAGGAACTTTGGTTGCCACACCTCAGGCAAAACAGCCGTTTGAAATCCAGGCAGCCGAGATTGAAGTGGAAGGAAACTCCACACCGGATTATCCTCTTCAAAAGAAGAGACACAGTTTTGAGTATTTGAGGACCATTTCTCATTTAAGACCCAGAACAAATGCATTTCAGGCAGTGTTCCGCGTGCGTTCCATGATCGCATATGCAATCCATCAGTTTTTCCAGGAGAGAGATTTTGTATATGTTCATACACCACTGATTACCGGAAGTGACTGTGAAGGCGCGGGTGAAATGTTCCGTGTTACCACGCTGGATCTGGATAATATTCCGAAAACAGAAGATGGAGCAATCGATTACAGCCAGGATTTCTTCGGAAAAGAGACAAGTCTGACAGTCAGCGGACAGCTTAACGGTGAGACTTATGCGCAGGCATTCCGTAACATTTATACATTTGGTCCGACTTTCCGGGCAGAAAACTCCAATACGACCAGACATGCAGCAGAGTTCTGGATGATAGAGCCTGAAATCGCATTTGCAGATCTGCAGGATAATATGATGCTTGCAGAGTCCATGTTAAAATATGTGATTAATTATGTACTGGAACATGCACCGGAAGAAATGGAATTCTTTAATTCATTTGTGGACAAGGGTCTGTTAGAACGTTTAAAAAGCGTGGCGGCTTCTGATTTTGCTCATGTTACTTATACGGAAGCAGTTGAGATTCTGGAAAAGAATAATGACAAATTTGATTATAAAGTATTCTGGGGATGTGACCTTCAGACAGAACATGAACGCTATCTGACGGAAGAGATCTATAAGCGTCCGGTATTTGTAACGGATTATCCAAAAGAGATCAAAGCATTCTATATGAAATTAAACGAAGACGGCAAAACAGTTGCCGCGATGGACTGTCTGGTGCCTGGAATCGGTGAAATTATCGGTGGAAGCCAGAGGGAAGATGACTATGATAAACTGCTGAACCGCATGAATGAACTGGGATTAAAAGAGGAAGATTACGGATTCTATATGGATCTTCGTAAATACGGTTCTACAAGACATGCAGGATTCGGACTTGGATTTGAACGCTGCGTAATGTACCTGACTGGAATGTCAAATATCCGTGACGTAGTTCCGTTCCCAAGAACAGTAGGTAACTGCGACTTATAGGAGGAATATAGATGGGGAGTAAGATATTAATCGTCGATGACGAAAGGGAGATTGCAGATGTAGTGGAGCTATATCTGAAAAATGAAAATTATGATGTTGTAAAATGTTATAATGGGACTGATGCGCTGGAATGTATTAAAAATGAAAAGCTGGATATGGCACTTTTAGATGTCATGCTTCCGGATATAGATGGATTTACAATTTTGCAGAGAATAAGGGAAGAGCATACGTTTCCGGTTATCATGCTGACAGCCAAGACGGAATATATGGATAAAATCAACGGGCTTACGTTAGGTGCAGATGATTATATTGCAAAGCCGTTTAATCCGCTGGAGTTAATTGCAAGAGTAAAAGCGCAGCTTCGCCGGTTTACCAAGTATAATGAGGGAAGCAAGTCCCAGGAAGACATTATTGATTTTGCTGGATTAGTGCTTAACAGAAGCACCCATGAATGTACTTATAATGAACGGGAGCTGACACTCACGCCGATCGAATTTGATATTCTTTGGATTTTATGCGAAAACAGAGGACAGGTAATTAGTTCGGAACAGCTTTTTGAGCAGGTCTGGAAAGAAAAGTATTACAAGAACAGTAATAATACCGTAATGGTTCATATTCGTCATTTGCGTGAGAAAATGAGCGGACCTACCGGCAAGACGGAATTTATAAAAACCGTTTGGGGAGTTGGTTATAAAGTTGAAAAATAATTATGGCAAACTAAAGAGAACAATATTGCTGAGGGCAGTCCTGGTTGCTGCCCTGGCTTTAGTGGTTGGAATTGTGATTGTGAAATTCCTGATAGACGGGGTATTTCAAAGCAGCTTTGCCAGCCTGTTTATCAGCTTCATGATGAAATTCAATATGGATTATGATACAGCCAATGAAATGTATGGGAAAATCTTTATGGATAATAAAGAAATTTTTCTGACTACGGGCTTTATCATTTTATTTCTTGTGTTCTTCTATATGGCGGTTTCTAAACTTACCGGTTATATGGATGATATCGGCAGGGAAATCGATATGATTCTGACTGATGAAGATGCGCCGATTAATCTGGTTCCGGAACTGGGCCCGATTTCGGAGAAACTTAACACTTTGAAAATGACTTTGAAAAAAAGAGAGTATGCGGCAATTGAAAGTGAACAGCGTAAGAACGACCTTGTGGTATATCTTGCCCATGATCTGAAAACGCCGCTGACCTCCATTATTGCATATTTAACAATGCTGGATGAACAGCCGAACATGCCGGAAGAGGAGCGTTTAAAATATACGCATATCACACTTGAAAAGGCTACAAGGCTGGGTGAATTAATCAGCGAGTTTTTTGAAATTACACGCTTTAACCTGCAGGACATAGTCCTGGAGAAGGAAAAATTGAATTTGTCTATGATGTTAGAGCAGCTTGCAGATGAAAGTTATGGCGTATTAGCGGATAAGGATTTAACTTGTTCTATCAGGACGGATGAAGAGCTGGTAGTGGACGGGGATCCGGACAAACTGGCAAGAGTATTTGATAATCTTTTAAGAAATGCTATCGCATATAGTTATCCCCGTACGGATATTAATATAGAAGCATTTCTCCAGAATGAAAACATTATCATTAACTTTCGGAATCAGGGTCCCCAGATTCCGCCTCAGAAGTTAAAGTCCATCTTTGAAAAATTTTACCGGGTAGACAATGCACGTTCCAGCCAGACAGGCGGAGCGGGGCTTGGGCTGTCCATTGCAAAGGAAATTGTAGAATTGCATGGCGGCACCATAGAGGCATTCAGTGATGCGCATTATACAACGTTTATTGTGCATCTGCCGGTTTACCGTGATCGAATGGCAAAGAGACGCCGTGTGCGCGGGAAGGCAGGAACAAAAAATATATGACAGAAAACAGAGATAGAAGACCGAAAAAGAGAAAACGGACAGCGGGAGATGTGTTCCGTATTATTGCACTGCTGATCGCAATTGGAGTATTTGTATATTCCGGCTTTCGTCTTTTGACAATATACCTTGAGTATAAAGCAGGAACTGATGAGTATTCTTCCCTGGAAGGGTTTGCCAATATATCCGGTAGTACTGGCAGTGAGTCTGAAGGATCAGATGTCAGGGTTGAAACCAATGAGCAGGGTGAAACAGAACGTTATATGGAAAGTCCGGTTGATTTCGCCGGTCTAAAAGCGATTAATAAAGATGTAATCGGCTGGTTAAATGTAGAAGCACTTGATATCAGCTATCCAATGGTACGTGGAACAGATAATGACTACTATCTGCACCGGACATTTAAGAAGGAAGATAATTTTGCCGGCTCTATTTTCATGGATTATCTGAATAATCCAAACCTTAAGGATCAAAATACGATTATCTATGGGCACAATATGAAAAATGGATCCATGTTTGGAACGCTGAAGCAGTTTCATGAAGAAGAAGTGTTTGAAAAAAGCCATTATTTCTGGATTTATACGCCAAAGATGAATTATAAATATGAGATCTTTTCCTGCCATGAAGTAGGAGCAGTGAGCAATACCTATCAGATATCTTTTGCTAAAGATAAAGATTTCCAGGATTATCTGGATGAAGCTGTGGAGCATTCTGTAGTGAAAAGCACAGCAAAGGTTACAGCAAAAGACCATATAGTAACTCTTTCAACCTGTACCGGAAATGAAGCAACCAGGTTTGTGGTGCAAGGGGTACTTGTGGATTCTATTAAAGTGAAATAATTTTAACAATCAAAGTTATCGTTATTCAAAGATATGGAAACAATAAGTGAAGGAGGAATGGAAATGGATAAAACAGAACAATTAAAACAAATGATTGCAGAAAGCCGGAATGTTGTGTTTTTCGGAGGAGCGGGAGTCTCTACAGAAAGTGGGATTCCGGATTTTCGAAGTGTAGACGGTCTGTATAATCAGCAATATGACTATCCGCCGGAAACGATATTAAGCCATACCTTCTTTATGAGGGATCCAAAAGAGTTCTATCGTTTTTACCAGAATAAAATGCTTTGTCTGGATGCGAAGCCAAACACTGCCCACCGGAAACTGGCACAGTGGGAAGAAGAAGGAAAGCTAAAGGCAGTCATAACCCAGAACATTGACGGTCTGCATCAGAAAGCCGGAAGCAAAGAAGTTCTGGAGCTGCATGGCAGTGTCCATAGGAATTACTGTATGAAATGCAAAAAACCTTATGATGCCGGGTATATGCTGGAATCCAAAGGGATACCTTCCTGTGAATGCGGCGGTATTATAAAACCGGATGTGGTGTTGTACGAAGAGGGACTGGATGAGCAGATAATGTCCAGGGCAATATCCTATATTGCCAAGGCGGATGTGCTCATTGTAGGCGGTACGTCTCTGGCAGTGTATCCCGCAGCAGGTCTGATTAATTATTACAGAGGGAATAAACTGGTTTTAGTGAATAAAACAACAACTCCAATGGATCATAATGCGGACTTACTTGTGCAGGGAAGCATCGGGGAAATATTTGCAGCGATATAAGGAGGCAAAAATATGGTTTATGAAGTTGGCGATATTGTAAAATTAAAAAAGCAGCATCCATGTGGCAGCAATGATTGGGAAATCCTTAGGGTAGGCGCTGATTTTCGTCTGAAATGCATGGGGTGCGGACATCAGATCATGATTGCCAGGAAGCTGGTTGAGAAGAATACTAAGGGACTTCAGAAGAAAATGTAAGGTTGAAAATGAAATACAAAGTTATCTGATATTCAAAATCAAAAAAACAGGAATGAGCCAAATTTATTCAGTGAGTTCGCTGAATAAATTTGACACATTCCTACCATAAGCTGGAACGCATATCTTAATATAGAAATCCTCAGAAAAACACATCTTAAAAACTTCCTTTATGAAACACAGTACAATAGTTTCCTTCCCTGGTCCTGCATTTCGAACAGTGCAGACATCTGGCAGGAGTCATATCTCCGTCTTTCCAACGTTTTATCAGGTTAGGCTCGGTAAGCAGTGCCCGGCAAAAACCAAAACCGGCAATACGGCTGTTCTGGAGCCAGTCCAATGTTTTGTCAAAATGAGAAACACCTCCCGTTACCAATACGGGAATGTTAACTTCTTCTGCAATTACTTTAGCGTATTCTATAAAATATCCGCCTCTTGTCAGAGGATAGCCGTCGAAGATCTGACCGGACATACTGTTCGCTTTCCCATGTATATTTCCGGATACTTCAATGGCATCAAATCCCATGTCCTCAAGTTCCCTGCAGATTGGAAGAACTTCTTTAAATGTCAGTCCGCCTTCAAAGAAATCAGAGCAGGTAATTTTAATTAAGATCGGAAAATCTTCTCCGGCTGCCTGACGGATTCCAGTATATATTTCACGTATAATACGTATTCGGTTTGTAATACTGCCGCCATATTCATCCGATCGGTTATTGTAATAAGGGCTTAAGAATTGATTTAACAGGTAAGAGTGTCCACCGTGTATCTGGACAGCATCAAAACCGCTTTCCTTAACCCGCAGAGCGGCTTGTACATATGCCTCTGTTACATAGTGAATATCTTCTTTTGTCATTGGAATCCCAACGGTACCGGTGGATTTCTCAGCGATATCGCCTGGAGCAAAAATCCTTCGGCTGTTTGTCTGATAGGTGGTTTTTGTGCCGCCATATGCCAGCTGCATCATAATTTTGGCACCATACTTATGTACGGATTTCGTTAAAGCCTGATACTCAGGAATAAAGCTGTCATTGTAAATCCCCATCATTCTTTCATTTGGCTGTTCTTCTTCCAAAATGCGGGCATATCCGGTGCAAATTAACCCAACTTCATTTTTGGCGAGTTCCGTATATATTTTCTTTTGTTTATTAGTGATGTGTCCTTGGTCGTCAGATAGAGCCTCCCAAGTAGCACTGCGCAGAAAACGGTTCCTGCACACCATAGAATTTATCTTAAGAGGTTCAAATAGCTGTTTCATGTTATCAACTCCTATCAACATAAAAATATATTACATTTAAATTGTAGACCCAAAAGGCTAAAAAAGCAAGAATTCATTCTGAAAAAGTACACGGACCTGTATTCATGAGTGTTGTATCTTTAACTCTGATCGTATCAGGCGGACTATAGTCAGATAAAAGAAAAATAGTAAAAGTATCACGGCTGCAAAGCAAAGGGTAAATTGTAAAACAAAGATATCCATTTCAGCCAAAATACCTTTTATCAGGCTTATGGGCTGTAAGATATCCCAGCTGTTAAAGCGGAGAAATCTTCCCAGATAGACACCGAATCCGCTCAGAATAGAAACGGCTGCTATGCAGATCCAGGATATAAAATGTGAAGTAAATGATGCCGTCATATTTAAAAACAGACGAAGAGATTCCAATCCAAGAATAACTCCGTAGATACAACCAATCCCTATAGTAAACATTTTAAACCAAGCAAAAATATCCGTATTATATACGGTTCTACCTTTCTCTGACAGTTCTCCTGCTTTTTCTATCCATACCAGGCTGTCATTAGAAATATGGATAAAATCGGTAATAATATAGATAGAATTTGGGAAAAATAACAGCCAGGATAAAGAGAAAAGAGCAGCACATAACTTCATTTTCCTGTTATAAAAATATATAGAAATTCCAATAAAAAACAGCGGCAAGGCAGCCAGTAAAACATTCCAGCCCAGCATTAAATATAATGTATGTGGGAATTTCAGGTACATCAATAAGCAGATGCACCAGTACAGGATCACAGGGTAGATGATAATATGATAGTTTTTTAAAGTTTTTAGCATGATCCGTTCCTCCTTTCAGACAAGCTCTAGTACTACAGCGAACAATTTTATCTTATATTTGGGTTTAGCTGAGTAATGACGCTTTGTAGATGTAGGTAGTGTACGGAAAGATGGGTGTGGGAAACTGGCATGGGCTCCGTCAGCTGGCCGCAGAACTGGTATTTTCTAACCTTTCCGAAGCGCTTTTTGGCGGCACGCGGGCATTCGCTGCGAAATCCTGATGCATTTCTCGGCTCAGTGCCCGCTTAGTATCCGATGGGAGCCAGTCGAATACTATCCGCCAAAAAACACTTCGAAAAGGTAAGTAAATACTCAGCTCTACGCTTTCTCCGCCCATACCAGTTTCCCACGCCCATCTTTCCGAGATTCAGGTTGTCGCCACAAAGCTGGTTTTCTCAGCCGAGTGGAGACCCTTGGGCTGTGGCGGGCTGTTCTTTATTGGATGCTGCGCAGTATGGTTCGGCTGTTTGCGTAAAAGAAGATGAAAGTTTGCTCCTTTTTCTGGTTACAGAATGAAAAACAAATTCCGTTCTCCAGATCAGTTGCTTTCAGCCAATCGCGTCCGGCATGCCACAACCCCGGGGTCCCATCCTGCTGAGAAAACCAGCTTTGTATCAACGAATGCTATCTCGGAAAGAGAAGGGGGCGGACCAGGACATTGGTTTGGAAGGCGTATAGCAGAGCTGAGCATTTACTTACCTTCCCGGAGTGCTTTTTGGCGGATACAATTCGACTGGCTCCCATCGGATTGTAAGCGGGCAGTGAGCTGCGAAATGCATCAGGATTTCGGAGCGAATGCCCGCGTGCCGCCAAAAAGTGCTCCGGGAAGGTTAGAAAATGCCAGTTCTGCGGTAAGCCTTCCAAACCAATGTCCTGGTCCGTCCCCTTCTCTTTCCGTACACTACCTACATCTACAAAGCGTCTTTACTCACCTAAACCCCAATTTAAGCTGAAATTGTTCAATCTAGTACAGCATTACTTCCACTCACGGCGGTATTCCTGAGGTGTAACATTCATATGCTTGTGGAAAATTTTCGTAAAATAATTTCCACAGGAAAATCCACAGGATACGGCGATCTGATGAATCGGAAGCGCGGTTTCAAGAAGAAGGGCTGCAGCCTGCTGTAAACGGATGTTTGTCAGGTATTTTATTGGAGGAACTCCGGTTTCTCTGGTAAATTCCCGAGTCAGATGATTTGGTGAAATATCAAGAAGTCCGGCAATTCTCTCTATGCCCTGAATAGAAGCATATTGTGTTTCCATAATTTTAATAGCTGCCTGGGTTCTGCTGGAGTAATCTGCCTCGTTGTGGATTACACTCTGACAGAGCCTGCACAAAAAGCGGTAGGCAAGTTCACTTGCTAAAAACGGATGAAACATTCTGCCGCTTTGGGTTTGGTTATATAAGTCGAAAAGAGTTTGGACTGCGCTGTTATGCAGCGGCAGTTCCAGAATCTTTCCGGCTTTTTTTGTAATTAGTTCATAGTATTTTGAAACGGCTTCTCCGCTTAGCAGCAGAAAAATAAATTCCCAGGGGTGATTTTCATTGTCATCCGGCATGTAGTATTTTTCATCGTCCGGTATATGTATAAAAAATCCCTGTCCCGGCTTAATGGAGAAACGTTTTCCCTGGGACTCATAGACGCCTTCTCCTTTTAATGTGTATTGGAAAAGGTAGCTGTCGATATTCCGTTCCCGGTTATCGTAGTAATAGCTGGTATTGGATCTCTGTTCGATCCCCATGCAGTTCAGGGAAATGTAGGGATCCTGGAGTTCATCGGGAAATAAAAAGTTATAAAATCCAAATTGATATGCCATCAAAAAATTACCCCTTTTATCATATTAGTCAGATTGATTGTTTACTGAAAACCATATATTATAGAATTATGATAACACAGGGTATACGTAAAGTATATAGCAAAAAATTACCATATGGAGGGATATTATGAGCTTTAAAGTAGCATTTATCGGGGCAGGAAGTTTAGGTTTTACAAGAGGACTGTTAAAAGATATTTTATCAGTGAAAGAGTTTTCTAATATTGAAGTAGCATTCACCGATATGAATGAAGAAAATTTAAGAATGGTGACACAGCTCTGTCAGCGGGATATTGATGAAAATGGACTTAACATAAAGATTCATTCCACCCCGGACCGTAGAGAAGCATTTAGAGATGCGAAATATGTGATCAACTGCGTAAGAGTCGGAATGTTGGAAGCATTTGAAACGGATGTGGAAATTCCTTTAAAATACGGTGTGGACCAGTGTGTTGGCGATACGCTGTGCATTGGAGGAATTATGTACGGGCAGAGAGGGATTGCAACTCTTCTGGACTTCTGCAGGGATATCCGCGAGGTGGCAAAACCGGGATGTATCCTGTTAAATTATTCCAATCCAAACGCCATGCTGACCTGGGCTTGTAATAAATATGGCAAAGTAAAGACTTATGGATTGTGCCATGGGGTTCAGCATGGACATGCGCAGATTGCGAAGGCATTCGGAGTGGAAGTTAAAGATGTAGATATTATCTGTGCAGGACTAAATCATCAGACCTGGTACATAAGTGCAAAGATAAAGGGTGAAGAAAGAGTACAGGAACTCTATGAATTGATGTTAAATCAGCAGGAAATGCTGGACAATGAAAATATCCGTCTGGATGTGATGAAAAATTTTGGCTATTATTCTACAGAATCCAATGGACACCTGTCAGAATACCTTTCCTGGTACCGGAAACGGCCCGAAGATATGGAAAAATGGATTAATTACAGCAGTTGGATTCAAGGCGAGACAGCCGGATATCTGAGAGTCTGCAAAGAAGGCAGGAACTGGTTTGAAACGGATTTTCCAAATTGGCTGCAGGAACCGGCAAAGGAGTACAAATATGAAGACAGAAGCGCGGAACACGGAAGCTATATCATAGAAAGTCTGGAAACAGGCCGCCCGTACCGGGGACATTTTAATATTATGAACGAAGGGTGTATCTCCAATCTTCCGGATGATTGTGTGGTGGAAGTTCCGTGTTATGTAGACTTCAATGGAGTTTCGGTACCGAAAGTAGGGGATCTTCCTCTTGGATGTGCAGCGATTTGTTCTCAGAGCGTGTGGGTACAAAAGCTCTCTGTGGAAGCAGCGGTACAAGGGGATATCAGACTTTTGTATCAGGCGGCAATGATGGATCCGCTCACAGGCGCAGTATGTACCCCTGCTGAGATCAGGCAGATGGTGGATGAGATGTTAATCGCCGGGGAACAATGGCTCCCCCAGTATGCAGGTGAGATTGAACAGGCTAAAGAGCGTATGCAGGGTGAACTGCTTCCGTATCGCCCCGCAAAAGGATTCACCATGAAAGAAAAGACAGTGGAAGAAATGTCCAGGGATAAAGAAAAGGCAAGAGCTATGGCTGGAGCCGCAGCTAAAGAAAATGTAAAGTAATTTATAAAAGTGGGGTTTAGGTGAGCAAGGGGACGCTTTGTAGATATAGTAGTGTTCGGAAAGATGAGGGGGCGGACCATGGCAGGCGTTTGGAAGGCTTACCGCAGAACTGGCATTTTCTAACCTTCCCGGAGTGTTTTTTGGCGGCACGCGGGCATTCGCTGTGAAATCCTGATGCATTTCGCAGCTCACTGCCCGCTTAGTATCCGATGGGAGCCAGTCGAATACTATCCGCCAAAAAACACTCCAGCAAGGTAAGTAAATGCTCAGATCTGCTATACGCCTTCCAAACGCCTGCCATGGTCCGCCCCCTTCTCTTTCCGTACACTACCTACATCTACAAAGCGTCCTTCCTCAGCTAAACCCAAATTTAAGCTGAAATTGTACGCTCTGGAATCGGGCAAAAGAAAGAATGATGTATTAGTAATGAATTATATAAAGTAGCAAACCGACGCCTACGACATATCTTAATTATAAAGGTATGTCAGAGGAGATTTTTATGGCTAAAATTATTTTAGATGCCGGACATGGTGGTACGGACACCGGTGTGATTTACAATGGCCGTCAGGAAAAAGACGATGCATTAAAGCTTGCAAATGCAGTGGGAGTACTATTGGAAGAAAAGGGAATAGAGGTGGTATATACTCGTTCTGAAGATGTATACAGAACACCGATAGAAAGGGCATCTATTGCAAACGATGAACAGGCGGATTACTATATTTCCCTGCACCGAAACTCCAGTCCGGTGGAAAATCAGTACTCTGGTGTGGAATCCTTAATTTATGATGATTCCGGCACAAAAGCGGATATGGCAGATGATATCAATGGAGAACTGGAAGAGGTCGGATTCAAAAATCAGGGAGTAAAAGTCCGTCCGGGGCTGGTTGTGTTAAAAAGGACAAAGATGCCTGCTGTCTGGGTAGAAGTAGGTTTTATGAATAGTGACGAGGACAATCTGATATTTGACAGCCGGTTTGATGATATCGCTCAGGCGATCGTAAATGGAATTATGGAGTCTCTGGACGAAGCTTCGTCGCAGCCTACTTATTATCGTGTGCAGACCGGAACTTTTAGAAGAAAAGATAATGCGGAAAGACTGTTGGAACAGTTGCAAAGCCAGGGCTTCCCAGCATTTATTATTAATGAAGACGGTTATTATAAAGTTCAGGTTGGTGCATTTGAGTTACTGGATAATGCAATTCGTATGGAGGCTACACTTCGCAGGTATGGTTATCCGACTTTTTTAACCACGTAAGGAAATATGAATGGCAGCCGGGACTGATGAGAGGCATAAAATCATACAAATTAGAATAATTATGTTGAGGGGTATTTTCTCCGCTATGGTATTTACGGAACCATGGCGGAGATTTTTTCTGTAAAAAAAGATCATTTATAGTACATGATTTTCATTAGGAATCATATGTATTAACAATATAAGTTTCGAATTCTGCAAAAATGTATGTCTGATGGTTGTTGACGGCTGCAGAACTTAGAAATATAAGAAGGGGTGTATGCATGTATTTTTCACGGGATGCATTATACCAATTTATAGTTGAAAAGTCGAAAAACAAAGTAATGGCAGCCGGTATTCTGTCTGCCAGCGTCTGTATTGTAACTGGTATTTATCTGGGGATTGGTGCTTACTTTTCTTCTCACTTTATTTTCTGTTCATCGATTAATGGAATTGAATGCGGTAAAATGACGGTTGAAGAAGCAGAAAATGAAATGGCAGAAAATCTGCTGGATTATCGGCTGGAGTTGATTGAGCGGGGTGGAGTTATTGAGGTGATTACAGGAAGACAGCTTGGACTTACATATATTCAGTCGGGGCAGGTTGGACAGATTTTAGAAAATCAAAATGCATTTTCCTGGGGAATATCTCTGGGGAAAAATAAAAATTACAGCGTTGTTCTTCCGGTTGAATATGAAGAAGGTGTGTTAAATGACCTTATAGATGGACTGGATTGTTTCGCACCGGGCAAAATCATAGAGCCCCGGGATGCAGTCATTGTTGAAAAAGATTACGGATTTGAGATACAGCAGGAAATCCTTGGAACTACTTTAAACCGGAAACGTTTTAGAAAAGCGGTTGAAAATGCAATAGCTACCGGAAAATCATCCATTGATCTGGATAAATCCGGGATATACGAATCACCTTCCGTACTTCACACAGACAGGAGTCTTCAGTCAGAAGTAGCACAGTTGAATGAACTGACCACTGCGGATATAACCTTTGATTTTACTGACCAGAAAAAAGAGGTGAACCGCAGTGTTATCCGTGAAATGCTTACTAAAGATACGGATGGCAACTATTTTCTAGATGAAAATAAGGTGGGGGAATGGGTTTGCCAGTTAGCATATGAAACGGATACCTTCGGGCTTTCCCGTCAGTTTAAAAAACACGATGGAAAAACTATAACACTTCCCAGAGGAGGGGATTATGGCTGGTGTATTGACCGGCCCGCAACAACCAAAAAATTATATGAGGCAGTTAAAAATGGTATTTCGGGAAATATGGAACCTGCCTATTTGTATACCGCAAAAGACAGATCCAAAAATGATATCGGGAATACCTATGTTGAAATCTGTATTTCTCAGCAAAGAATGTGGTTTTATAAGGACGGAAAAGAATTGGTCGATACGCCGGTTGTCACCGGTAACCCGAATAAAGGAAATGCAACCCCTTCGAATCATGTATGGGCAATTGACGGAGTCATTCACGGACAGATATTAAGAGGCGAAGACTATGCCCAACCTGTGACATACTGGATGCCTTTTAATGGAAATGTAGGGATTCATGATGCAGGTTCTTTTCGTTCGGCGTTTGGGTATGATATCTATTTATGGAACGGATCTCACGGTTGTATAAATACACCGGATAAAGCGGCGGCTGTTATATTTAATAATGTAGAGCGGGGAACACCGGTAGTTGTGTATGATTAAGGAAATTGGGTATCATATTTCATAGGGCACAATTGGAGACTATGCTGTAGTATCAGTCAACCTGGAAACAAAGAATAGTAATATGAATATCGTATATTTCAATCCAGATTGAGAAACCTATAGGAAGCGATAAAATTTAAAATTGTTTCTTAATATTATGCATGGGAATCGTTTTTGCAATAATTCAAAATATACCTAAAATTCTTATATTTCTTAAAATTATCGAAAAGTACTTTCTCTAATATGCATAAAATGATATGATAGTAGAAAGCATACTACTAGAGCGTGTATGAAATTCATTCCAGCCATCTGCACGCCCCGCTTTGCGGCATATTTGCCCCGAATTCAGGTTACGTAGCCCGCTACGCGCCTTTCATTCGGGACAAATCTCCAACAAACTGTGACGCGCAGCTGTCAGAAAGCAATTTTCAGACACGCTCTAGAGTGATTAATGAGGGATGAAAATGAAAGAAGAAAAAAGGGAAGAGCTTGAAAATGAGAAAGTCACTGGGGTTGGGAAAGATGCTGAAAACCATATAAATAAAGAGTCCCAGGATAAAACCCCGGATGTTCAGGAGAATAGTGCTGACATAAGTGACAAAGAAAAGCAAGAAGAGAATGCAGAAGAAAAGGCTAAAGAAAAGCAGGAAGAAAATGTTAATGGGCAGGTTAAAGAAAAGCAGGATATAAATGTTGAAGAAAAGCAAGAAATAAAGCAAAATGAAGAGGTAGTACAAGAAGTTAAATATGAAGTTGAACATGAAGAAAAAGGAGATACAGAAAATAAAGCAAAAGATGAGGCAAAAGTTGAAGAAAAAGATGAAGTAAAAGATGATGTAAAAGATGATGTAAAAGATGATGTAAAAGATGAAGTAAAAGATGATGAAAAAGATGATGTAAAAGATGATGTAAAAGATAAAGCAAAAGATAAGGCAAAAGATGATGTAAAAGATGAAGCAAAAGATGAGGCAAAAGATGAAGTAAATCAAGAAGTAAAACAAGAGCAGAAGGATCAGCCAAATGGAGAATCTTTAGAAAAACTTAAAGAGACACAAGATCCAGAGCGAAATGAAGAGACAGGCAATGCCGAAGCACATAGTACCATTGAAAGTAATGAACATGATCAAACAGAAGAAAGTGAAGATGCATCCCGACAGGGAAAAAAAGGCCGGCTATGGAAAAAATTGCTGATTGGTTTCGGATGTTTTCTGCTATTGTGTGTCTTAGGTGTATATATCGGCGGTGCTGTTTACTTCCAGGATAAATTCTTTTTCAATACCAAAGTAAATGGTATTGATGTATCTAAACAGACTGTTGAAATGGTTGATAATTCTATTGCAAATAAAATCCATAAATATACCATTACACTTTCCGAAAGAGGGAAGGTAAAAGAGAAGATAACTGCAGATCAGATAGGATATCACTATGTGTCTAAAGGAGAAGTACAAGGTTTTAAAGACCAGCAAAACCCGTATACCTGGCCAAGAGCGTTATGGGAGAATTACCGCTATAAATTCGATTCCAGTACCACTTATGATGAAAAAAAACTTGCAAAAACTCTGAAATCACTGGAATGTATGAATGAAAAAAATATAGTGGCACCTAAAGATGCATTTATGAAATTTGGCGAAACCACTTATGAAATTGAACCGGAAGTAGAAGGCAACAAGGTTGATTACGATAAAATGGTTTCACTGGTGAAAAATTTGATTGAGCATGGAGAAAAGAAGGCGTCACTGGAAAAGAATGACTGTTATGTGCAGCCGGCAGTCCGATCTGATAATGAGCATTTGAATATGCTGATGAATAATCTTAATCAATACTGCAGAACAAGTATTACGTTTGCATTTGGTGAGAAGAGAGAAGTTCTGGATGGCAAAACCATCAAAGACTGGGTATCACATGATGAGGCGGGTACGGTCACCTTTGATGAAGAACAGGTACGTAATTATGTTGCTATGCTGGCTGATAAATACGACACCTATGACAGACCAAGGGAATTTAAAACCAATGACGGCTCAATGGTTACGGTTAAAGGCGGAAGCTATGGGTGGATGATTGATCAGGAGCAGGAGATCGTAGACTTAACCAAGTTAATCCAGCTTGGAGCCGTTCAGGAAAGAACACCTGCTTTTGCACGGACAGCGGTCAGTTTTGATAACAGTGATCTGGGGCAGGACTATGTGGAAATTGATTTGACAAGGCAGCATCTGTGGATGTATATTGGTGGTCAGGTGGCAGTTTCCAGTGACTTTGTATCAGGAAGCATGGTAAAGGCAGGATGTGCCACGCCTGGCGGTACCTATACGCTGTATTATAAGAAATCCCCGGATGTATTAAGAAGCGATAAACCCGGAGACAGCTATGCTACACCGGTGACTTATTGGATGCCATTTAACGGCGGTATCGGGCTTCATGATGCCAACTGGCGTGGAAGCTTCGGGGGAAATATCTATCAATACAATGGATCCCACGGCTGTATTAATCTGCCAACCGATGCTGCAAGACAGATTTATGAACAGATTTATAAGGGTTTTCCAATTATCTGTTACTATCGATAAAGAATAGGATGTAAAGAATATGCAATATGAAAATATGGAAAAGGGAATCTTTTTAGACAGACCGAACCGTTTTATTGCGAATGTAGAAATCAGGGGCGTTAAAGAAGTCTGCCATGTGAAGAACACAGGTCGGTGCAGGGAGCTTTTAACGCCCCATGCCAGTGTGTACGTTCAAAAAAGCAATAATCCGAACCGAAAAACGAAATATGATTTGATTGGAGTAATAAAAGGCGATATAATGATCAATATGGATTCTCAGGCGCCGAATAAAGTAGTTCAGGAATGGATACAGGAAAGTAATTATTTCAAGAATGTTACTTATATCAAACCGGAAATGAAATATGGTAAATCTAGATTTGACTTTTATGTGGAGGCAGATGGAAAGAAGATTTATATGGAAGTAAAAGGTGTCACGTTAGAAGAAAATGGCACAGCGAGATTTCCGGATGCACCTACTCAGCGTGGAGTGAAGCACATCATGGAGCTGATAGGCTGTTTAGAAGAAGGTTATGAGGCATATATCTTTTTTGTTATTCAGATGAATCAGATAAATGAATTCCGGCCTAACGATCTTACTCACCCGGAATTTGGTGATGCACTTCGGCTGGCGAAAAAAGCAGGTGTACATATACTGGCATACGACAGTATTGTAACAGAGGACAGCATAAAAATTGATAAAGAGATTACCGTTATTTTATAATAAATATTAGGAGAATATATGTTAAATGAAATCGTGGAGCCGCTGCTTATGTGGTTCCGGGCAAATGCCAGGGTACTTCCCTGGCGGGAAGATAAGGCAGCATATCGGATCTGGGTTTCAGAGATTATGCTGCAGCAAACCAGAGTTGAGGCCGTGAAGCCGTTTTTTGAACGATTTACAAAGGCATTGCCGGATGTACATGCATTAGCGGTTTGTGAGGAAGATAAACTGCTAAAATTATGGGAAGGCCTGGGGTATTATAACCGGGTAAGGAATATGCAGATTGCTGCAAAAACCATAGTAGAAGAGTTTGACGGACAGCTTCCGGCGGATTATGAAGCATTACTGTCCTTAAAAGGAATTGGAAACTATACAGCTGGTGCAGTTGCGTCCATTGCTTATAATATTCCGGTTCCGGCAGTAGACGGGAATGTATTGCGGGTGATCTCCCGGGTGTTGGCAAGTGAAGAAGATATTATGAAACAATCTGTGCGTAAGAAGATGGAAGAGGATATAAAAGCCATCATGCCAAAAGACTGCCCCGGTGATTTTAACCAGGCATTAATGGAACTTGGGGCCACTGTCTGTGTACCGAACGGTATGGCAAAATGCGATATCTGCCCCCTGGCATCAATTTGCAAAGCAAAAGCATTGGATATCGTCATGGAATTGCCGAAGAAAACAAAACAAAAGCCAAGGCGTATCGAAGAAAAAACGGTGCTGGTAATAAAAGACGGGGATAAAGCCGCGATTAGAAAAAGGCCTAAAAAGGGACTTTTGGCAGGCCTGTATGAATTGCCTAACCTGGAAGGGCATTTGACAGCAGATGAAGTGCTGGAGTATATAAAAGAGCGTCAGCTTGCACCTATACGGATCAGGCAGCTCAGAGAGTCTAAGCATATATTCAGTCATGTGGAATGGAGAATGACAGGATATGTAATTCAGGTTGAAGAACTGGAAAATGCTAAAGATACGGGAATGCTGTTTGTAGAGCCCTGGAAAACCCAGGAAGAATATCCAATACCGGCAGCTTTTGGCGCATATGCGGATTATCTGCAAATTAAACTAGGACAGGAAAAATACGAAGTATAGGGGAAAATAACATGAAATTATTATCAATTGCAATTCCATGCTACAATGCGCAGGAGTATATGAGAAAATGTATCGAATCTCTGCTGGTGGGTGGAGAAGATGTGGAAATTCTGGTAGTGGATGATGGTTCCAAAGATAATACTGCAGAGATTGCAGATGAATACGAAAGAGAATACCCTACCATAGTGAAAGCAATCCATCAGGAAAACGGCGGTCATGGAGAAGCTGTAAATGCCGGACTTAGAAATGCCACCGGTATCTATTTTAAAGTAGTAGACAGCGATGACTGGGTAGATCCCGATGCATATCTGACCATTCTTGGTAAAATAGCAGATATGATAGGTGGTCCCAATACCGTGGATATGTTTATCAGTAACTTTATTTACGATAAAGTCGGGGTACGCAGAAAAAAAGTAATGCAGTATCGTTCTGCATTTCCGCAAAATGAAATTTTTACCTGGGATGAAGTGCACAAGCTCCGAAAGGGCCATTATATCCTGATGCATTCTGTAATCTACAGAACCCAGCTTCTGAAAGCCTGTGGACTGGAATTGCCGAAGCATACTTTTTACGTAGACAACCTGTTTGTATTTCAGCCTCTGCCTTATGTAAAAAATATGTATTATCTGGATGTAAATTTCTACCATTATTTTATTGGAAGAGATGATCAGTCAGTAAATGAAGAAGTTATGATCCGCAGGATTGACCAGCAGATCCGGGTAAATAAAATTATGATTGATACAATGGCTTCGGCTAAAGTTTCAAATAAGAAGCTTCGTAAATATATGCTGAATTATCTTGATATTATTATGACAGTGTCTTCGATTATGCTGATACGTTCAGAAACAGATGAAAACTTTGAAAAGAAGAAAGAACTTTGGTCATATTTAAAGAAAGTAGACCGGGGACTTTATATAAAGATACGTACAGGTCTGCTTGGACGTACGGTTAATCTACCGGGCAAAAGCGGAAGGAATGTATCTGTAGCCGCATATAAATTAACCAGAAAGTTTTTTGGATTTAATTAAAGAGAAAGCTCTCCCTTATCCAAAAATAGAGAAAGCTCCCCCTTATCCTCGGATAAAGGAGAGCTTTTTTGATTCAAAAGAGATTTCAAGATCAGACCGGAAATCAAAAGATTCTCCGTCAGCATGGACGGCGAGAGGTACTTCCGTCTGTATACGCGCCTGGTGGCAGTGGAAAATATGTACACCTTTTGCCCCGGTATGTTTTCCCAAAAACGCTGTAGGGAGCAGTAATAATACCTTTAGCTTGGACATTTTTTCTATAACGCAGATATCCAGGATATCATCCGATGCATCCGCATTAGGACAGAACTTAAATCCGCCCCCTTCATACGGAGTGTTCATAGCTGTAATAAAATATGCATTTTTATAGAAATGTTTCCTTTTATCATCCATTGTCAGTGTCATGGAAGCCGGTTTTAAGAGGAACAGCTGCTTTAATGCAATCCCAACATAGGTCAGTTTACCAAGTTTAACTTTGTTCAAAGCTTTTTTTAAGGTGGAGTGCAGGGCTTCGTGGCAGACTGCTGCATCGAAGCCAATACCGGTACTGACGATAAAGTTCCTGCATTCCTGTTTGCTTTGATTGACACCAATGCTGACCTTTTGAATTCTGGTTGGATGCAGAACTGCATTCAAGGCATCCAGGGGATTCGAAGGAAGACGCAGGCCTCTTGCAAGGTCGTTACTGGAACCGGTTGGAATATAACCAAACACGATGGAGTCCAGATTTTTAAGCCCGTTGATTACTTCATTTGCGGTTCCGTCTCCGCCCACAGCAGTAATCGTACAAGGATTTTTCGTAGTAGATATTAGTTCAGCCAGACGAAGGGCATGGTTTTTCTTTTTGGTAAAATAGACGGTGTATTTAATTTTACGCTCTCTCAATTCCTTCTCCAGCATATTCCAGATCTTTCGGCCTTTACCGGAACTGGATTTTGGATTTACAATAAAATAATACATAATAGTTCCCCCAAAGTTGATATGATAACATCATAATATAAGAGAAGGGAAAAGTAAATATTTTTATTCAGGAGGGCCTTACTCAGCGAACCCCCAATTTAATAATTTCCAACTTCAAAATCTACCCTGTTCAGAAGATACCAGATGCATAATTAGTACTTTTCTAACGTTTACAGCGTTGTAATTTTGAGAAAATTATGGTATTATGAAAAACAGACTATATCCTAGGAGGAAAGACATGGAAAAAGAGACAGTTTCCAAAAATTTTATTGAGCAGATTATTGAAAAAGATTTAGCAGAAGGACATTGCGAGACAGTATGTACCAGATTCCCGCCAGAGCCAAACGGCTATCTTCATATAGGACATGCAAAGTCAATCTTGTTGAATTACGGATTGGCACAGGAGTATCATGGCAAGTTTAATATGCGATTTGATGATACCAATCCTACAAAAGAGAAAGTGGAATTTGTTGAGTCTATCAAAGAAGACATTAAATGGCTTGGTGCTGACTGGGAAGACCGCCTGTTTTTTGCATCCAATTATTTCGAGCAGATGTATGAGTGTGCAGTGAAGCTGATAAAAAAAGGAAAAGCCTATGTCTGTGATTTGAATGCGGAACAGATCAGAGAATATCGCGGAACCCTCAAGGAGCCGGGAAAGAACAGCCCATTCCGGGACAGAAGCGTTGAAGAAAACCTGGAATTATTTGAAAACATGAAAAATGGCAAATATGAAGACGGTGAACGGGTGTTAAGAGCAAAAATTGATATGGCATCTCCGAATATCAACATGCGTGATCCGATTATTTACCGTGTTGCACGTATGACACATCATAATACCGGGGACCAGTGGTGCATTTACCCGATGTATGATTTTGCCCATCCGATTGAGGATGCAATTGAAGGTATTACACATTCCATCTGTACTTTGGAATTTGAAGATCACAGACCTCTTTACGACTGGGTGGTTCGTGAACTGGAATATCCCCATCCGCCAAAACAGATTGAATTTGCAAAGTTATATCTGACCAATGTGGTTACCGGAAAGCGCTACATCCGTAAGCTGGTGGAAGATGGCATTGTGGATGGCTGGGATGATCCGAGACTGGTTTCCATTGCTGCCTTAAAACGCCGCGGATTTACACCAGAGTCTATTAAAATGTTTATGGATCTTTGCGGAGTGAGCAAAAGCCAGAGCTCTGTAGATTATGCCATGCTGGAATACTGTATCCGCGAGGACTTAAAACTGAAGAAACCACGTATGATGGCCGTTTTAGATCCGATTAAATTAGTGATAGACAATTATCCGGAAGGACAGATTGAGTATCTGGATGTTGATAATAATCTGGAAAATGAAAGCCTTGGCAAACGTAAAGTTCCATTCTGCAGGGAATTATATATTGACAGGGAAGATTTTATGGAAGAGCCTCCAAGGAAATATTTCCGCTTGTTCCCGGGTAATGAAGTACGTTTAATGAATGCGTATTTTGTGAAATGTGAAAGCTTCATAAAGGATGAAGATGGTAAAGTAACAGAAATTCACTGTACCTATGATCCTGAGACAAAGTGCGGCACGGGCTTTACAGGACGTAAGGTAAAAGGTACCATTCACTGGGTAGCGGCACCGACAGCGTTAAAAGCAGAAGTACGTCTCTATGAAAATATTATCGATGAAGAAAAAGGGGTCTACAACGAAGACGGAAGCTTAAACCTGAACCCTAATTCGCTGGTTATTTTAAAAGAATGTTTTGTGGAGCCAAATCTTGCAGATGCGAAAGCATATGACAGCTTCCAGTTTGTGCGCCAGGGCTTTTTCTGTGTGGATGCAAAAGATTCCAAACCGGATGCTCTGGTGTTTAACCGAATTGTATCTCTGAAGAGTTCTTTTAAACTGCCAAAATAGATTATGGCAGCGGGGGGAATATATGAACGAATTAACAATCAGCCTGGATGTTCAATCTTCCAGGCCCCTGTATGAGCAAATATATGAGTATATCAAAAATGATATCCAAAATGGAGGGCTGCCTTGTAAAAAGAGGCTGCCCTCTACCCGCAATCTGGCAAAACATCTCCAGGTAAGCAGAAGTACGGTTGAATTGGCTTACGAACAGCTATTGTCAGAGGGATATATAGAGGCTGTTCCCTGTAAAGGCTATTTTGTAAGTGATCTGGATGGCTTGTACCATCTTTCTACGGCAGCTCAGGCGCCGAAAAAGGCAGTACAGGAAATAAAAGAGTATTTTGCTTATGACTTTTCACCCAGTGGTGTAGATTTAAACAGTTTTCCCCATAATGCCTGGAGAAAAATTTCAAAAAATATTCTGCTTGAAGATAATAAAGATTTTTTTCAGCTTGGTGAACCCAAAGGAGAGAGCGAACTTCGTGAGACGATTGCAGCATATCTACACCAGGCACGAGGTGTAAACTGCAGTATGGAGCAGATTATTATTGGGGCAGGTAATGATTATCTGCTTATGCTTTTATGTAATCTTCTTGGAAGAGGCCATATCATAGCAATGGAAAACCCAACTTATAAAAAGGCTTATGATATTCTGAACGTACTTTCTAATGAGATGCTGGTAATTAATATGGATAAGAACGGAATGGATGTGGCAGAGCTTGAGAATTCCAGGGCGGATATCGCCTATGTTATGCCGTCCCATCAATTTCCCCTGGGGACCATTATGCCAATCAAACGGAGAATGCAGCTTTTAAAGTGGGCGTCAGAAGACGAGAAGCGCTATATTATCGAAGATGACTATGATAGTGAATTTAGGTACAAAGGGAAACCAATACCGGCGTTACAGGGCTATGACAGCCATGACAAGGTGATTTATATCGGAACGTTTTCCAAGTCAATTGCACCTGCGATCCGTGTGAGTTATCTGGTTCTGCCAAAAAGGCTGTTGGCGGTATATGATGAAATCGGTAAAATATTTTCTTCTACGGTGTCCAGAGTAGATCAGATGATTATTTCCAGATTTCTGAATGAGGGTTACTATGAGAGACATTTAAATAAAATGCGTGCAGTTTACAAAAGCAGGCATGATGTATTGCTGGAAAAGCTCAAAGGACTGGAAAGTATCTGTACCATATCGGGAGAAAATGCAGGTGTTCATATATTATTGAGCTTTGTAAATGGAATGTCGGAAGATGATGCCATAGAGAAGGCGCGCCTGAAAGGCGTTAAAGTCTATGGGCTGTCTGCTTACTATGTGGCAGCGCCCAGGAAGACTACGATGCCTACAGTAATTCTGGGATATGCAAATCTTTGTGAAGCAGATATCGCCGAGGCGGTGCACCGTCTGATTCATGCGTGGATAGTATAGCAATCTTGTATATATTATAAAAACACCAACGAATTCCGCTGGTGTTTTTTGAATGTTATTTTAACACAATTATTTATTCCGCTGTTTTGCTTACTTCGCCTTCATCATCAGTCTGTCCATCTGTTTCATCAGCAGAAGCGTCTTCCGGAGTTTTTTCAGGCGTATGAGATTCTTTTGGAATTGTGACGTATTCTCTTGCTACCGGAGTAACATCATCTTCTTCATCCAGATCATCCTCAAAGTCGTCTTCGAAGTCTTCGAAATCATCCTCCCATGTATCATCTTGTTGTTTGCATTTATTTAAGTAATAGATACCTCCTGCGATAGCAACACCTATTACAGCAGCACCAAGTAAGAATTTTCTATTTTTTTTAGCCATAATCCTGACTCCTTTCATAATTTATGACAACATAATTACGTTTATTGTAATACTTTTTTCTGAAAAAGGAAAGGGGTAATTACAAATTTATTCTTCCACATGTTCCAGCCCCTGATTCAGAATCGTAGATACATGGGTATCTGCCAGAGAATAATAGATCGTTTTTCCATCTCTGCGGAATTTTACCAGATGGCTTTGCTTTAGAACCCGCAATTGATGGGAGATGGCACTCTGGCTCATTCCAAGCAGGTCTGCAATGTCACAAACGCACAGTTCAGAAGCAGACAGTGCATAGAGAATCCGGATTCTGGTAGGATCCCCAAAGATTTTAAACAGGTCAGCAAGCCGGTAAAGATCTTCTTCTCCCGGAATAACCGTATTTTGAATTTCATGATGGATGTGGTTGCCATCACAACAGTTTTCTATCATATCCTCGTTGTTCATAATTTCCTCCATTCGTACGTCTGGATACGCACACACAGACAGATAGAAAAGATATTCTCTTCTTAATATGCCCGTATTACTTATTTTATTTCATGCAATTAAAGATTACATGACGTTATCTGAATTCTGAAAATATAAAAACAGAATTTCCTCTAATACATAGTTTAAAGAAAATCCTGTTTTTTGTCAATGTAATTCTTTGTCGAGACATGCTGCCGGTGAATGCATTATTATTCCGTGATGCTATTTCTTCTTATAAAGAATTCTTACAGAGTTCAGAACACACAACATAGCTACACCGCTGTCTGCGAATACAGCCATCCACATAGAAGCAAATCCCATGAGCCCAAGGATCATAACAAGTATTTTAATTACCAGGGCAAAAATAACGTTTTGTCTGGAAATCAGACCGGTGGAACGTGCAATTGCAATAGCATCCGGGATAGCAGTAACGCTGGAATTCATAAATACAACATCCGCTGCTTCAATAGCAGCGTCAGCGCCGCTTCCCATAGCCGCTCCAACATCAGCACCAGCCAGTACCGGTGCATCGTTAATTCCATCACCGACAAACATGACACGTCCGTGTGCATCTCTGATTTTCTGCAGCTCTGTTAGTTTTTCCTGAGGTAGAAGTTTTGCATGGACTTCATCGATACCGGTTTCTTTTGCAACAGCATTAGCGCTGTCTAAAGCATCACCTGTTAACATGGCTGTTGTGATACCCAGAGATTTTAATCTCTTAATTGCAGGTGCGGCATCTGCTTTTACCGTATCAGAAATTACAATATGGCCTGCATAGGTTCCGTTCACGGCAATGAGTACTTCTGTACCAAAGCTGTCTTTTTGGAAATTTTTCAGGGAAACCTTATAAGCGTCCATCAATTTCTGATTGCCGCAGAGGATATCTCTGCCATTGATTACGGCGTGGATTCCTTTACCGGCTAACTCTTCTACAGATGCGGGGCGGTTCAGTTCCATTTTTTTATTTCTGGCTTCGCTTACAATACTTGTTCCGATTGGATGTGTGGAATCCAGTTCACATATGGCAGCAAGTTTCAGGATTTCCTGTGAAGTAAATCCATTGGCAGGAACGGCATGCTGTACCTGAAAGTTTCCTTCTGTTATGGTGCCCGTTTTATCCATAATAACGGTAGTAACATCTTTTAATGCTTCCAGTGAAACGCCGCCTTTGAATAGGATACCTCGTTTGGAACCCGCGCCAATACCGGAGAAAAATGCCAATGGCACGCTGAGCACAAGAGCACAGGGGCAGCTGATTACCAGGAAGGTAAGTGCTGTGTAGATCCAGTGATTCCAATCACCTGTAATCAGGGATGGAATAATAGCAGTGCAGACAGCAAGAGCCACAACAAATGGTGTATAAATTCGGGCAAATCGCGTGATAAAGCGATCGATCTTAGGCTTGCTTGCAGCGGCATTTTCTACGGAATCCAGAATTCTGGTTACCATGGAATCCTCCAGTACTTTTTCAACACGGATTTTTATCAGTCCTGAGGTATTCATACATCCGGATGTTACTTCATCTCCATAGCCTGCTTTTACAGGTACCGGTTCTCCGGTTACCGGTGAAGTATCAATACGGCTTTCCCCTTCTATAATAACCCCGTCCAATGGAATACGGTCACCGGGACGTACAACCAGAATGTCGCCAACCTGAGCATCACCGGCAGGAATAACCTGCACTTCATCTCCGATAGCAAGATTTACTACTTCCGGTCTCATATCTACGGCATCCATGATCTGACTGCGGCTTTTTTCTACGGCCCGGTCTTCAAAATATTCGCCTACCCGGTAGAAGAGCATAACGCCAATCGCTTCCGCATAGTCACTGATAACAAATGCGCCAATTGTTGCAATACTCATCAGGAAGTTTTCATCAAATACATGGCCTTTGGTAATGTTCTTTATCGCAGTCCACACAATTTTCCAGCCCAGAACGAGATAAGAAATGGCATAGACGATAAAAACGGGTGTTGGTCCAATATTTTTGGTCTCCATTACTTTAGCAGCAATTAAGAGAAGTGCGCCAACAATAATTTCGATTATGGAGCGGTGCTCATGAAAGAAAACAGTTCTTTTAGGCAGATCAGTTACTTTTTTGGAAAGAATATCTCTGCCTTTCGGTGAGGTATCTCTTGCCTTAATTACAACGTCCGGCTCAATGGATTTTGCTATTTTTTGTATTTCCGGAATTAATTTATCCGGATCCTTTGCAGTTATACGAAGCTGCTTTGTCGCATAAGTAACGGTAGCGCTGGTTACCTCCGGAAGATTGTTGATCATACGTTCAATTTTGGCTGCACAGTTGGCACAGTCCAATTCTTCGATGGTATAAGTATTTGTCACCTGGATACCTGGAGTTTTCCCGCCTCTTGGGACGATTTTTACGTCCGGTTCGATAGAAGCACAGATTTCCTGCATCCTGGGAAGGAGAGCATCGGGGTTTGGTGCAGATACCCTTAATTGTTTTGTTGCAAAAGCAATTGCTGCATAAGACACATCCGGGAGATCTTTGATTTTACGTTCCATCTTTGCGGCACAATTAGCACAGCCCAGATTTTCCAGCAGATAAACCTTTTTAATATTATTTTCGTCCGGCATTCTGCAAGTACATTTAGAAAGGCTTTCTCCGCAGACATCACAATATTCTACATGTGGATTGCACAACTCACATGTACAGTCTTCAGGATGACCGGGAGTCTGAATATGCAGGCATTCAAAATGCGTATGGGACCCGGAAAATGATTCTGCATTTGCTGCATCATCTTCATGACTATGGTCGCAGCCGCAGGCACATTCTGGGTGAGAACGATGATGTTCCTCATGATCCTGGTTGTCATGCACGTGATCGTCATGCTCATGATCACAGCCGCAGGTACATTCTGAGTGAGAATGATGTTTTTCCTCATGATTCTGGTCATTATGCTCGTGACCGTCATGCTCATGATCACAGCCGCAGGTACATTCTTCGTGAGAATGATGATGTTCCTCGTGGTTCTGGTTGTCATGCTCATGACCGCATCCACAGGTACATTCTTCGTGAGAATGATGATGTTCCTCATGATCCTGGTTGTCATGCTCATGACCGCATCCACAGGAACATTCCTTGTGAATATGTGAGTGATCTTCGTGCTGTTGCGCATAATCTGCGTGGGAATGCCCGCATCCGCAATGCTCATCATGATGATGTTCCAGCACAGCACTGGAGTTTAAAGATTTATTGCTTCCTTGTTCTTTTCTATGATCTTTCATAACAGGTACCTCCTGATTCGATTTTTACTTGAAACACATGAACAACTATTCATATGTTAATATAATCATATCTTTAGGAAAATGTCAATACAAAATTATTAATATCATAAAAATTAATAAATGTGACAAAAGTCACTGGTGTTTTTTAGGAAAAACGTTTATACTATAAAGTAAGAAATAAAGTAGTCGTATTCATATAAGTAAAATGAAGTATAATGAAGTATGTTTCATTTTTATGATAAGCCAGATTAAAAGGCAGAGGGGAATTAAGGTGATGTATAGTGCGTAAACGTATATCGAGTATATTGTGGGGAATTTTCTGGTTGGTTCTGGGGTTAGGGATTGCAGGAAATATGTTGGGAATTTTGAATTTTTCTCTGTTCTTTAACGGGTGGTGGACAATGTTTATTATTATTCCTTCTTTTTTGAGTTTGATTGAACATAAACCCAGGTCATCAAATGTGATAGGGCTGTGTATTGGCATCTTCTTTTTGCTAAGTTCATGGAATCTGCTTAGCTGGGGCATGGCCGGGCGTCTAATCTGGCCAACGATTCTTGTGGTAGCCGGTGCAGGATATCTGGTAAAGCATCAGAGAATCGGTTATCAGGAACATAAGCGGGTAGGCAGCGGTTGTGATGGAGCAGCCTGGTACGGCGGTCATAACAGCGGCAATTATCGTAAATTTGAAAATGATGGAAGAAATTCGGGATTTGGAAATAGCAGTGGACAAGGATATCAGAACAATCAAAATGAGAACTGGCGTCAGGCGCCCGGCGGACAGAATGGATACCGGGAAAGAAATGACCAGAGAAATGAATATCAGGGACAGCAGGAATACCGTGGGCAGCAGACATATCAGAGTTATAACCAACAGAATTACCAAGAGGCTCCAAATCATCAGAGGAATCAGAATTATGCCGGTGGATTTCAGGGACAGCAGTCATATCAGGGACAAAGACAGGATCCATCAGAAATACACAGCGTAGAGAAGAGCGGTGCAGTTCAGAATATGCCAAGCTTCACAGCTTTATTTTCTTCTAGAAATATAAACTATAATGGTGATATATTCGATGGCGCTTTAGTGAATGCGGTTTTTGGAGGCGTGGAACTGGATTTGAGATATGCCATTTTTGAAACGGATGTCAGAATTGATGTAATGTCTCTGTTTGGGGGTATTGAAATTAAGGTGCCTGAGTATGTCAATGTAAAGGTTGATGATACGCCTATTCTTGGCGGGGTGTCTAACAAGGCCAGATTGATGCCAGTGCCGGGAGCACCTACCATTTATATCAGGGCAACTTGTATTTTAGGAGGATTAGAAATAAAATAAAAATAACTGTCGGCGGTTGAGGATCAACTGTCCGGCAGTTTTCTATTTACTGGAGCAATTTGGTTTACTGGAAGAGTACCTGTACAAGAAACATATAAAGCAGCGTACCGCCTCCAATGCTGATCAGAGTATTCCTTTTCCAAACATGTAAGAAGACGATGACAACCAGTGCAATCAATTCCGGTATACCAAAAGGAGCTGATATAACGGAGACATTTTTAAAACAATATACAACCAGCATACCGATAATTGCAAAAGGAAGAACTTTACCTAAATACATGATATATGCAGGGGTCTTCTTATTTCCGGGAAATAGAAGGAAAGGAAGCCCACGGATGAAAAAGGTAACACCAGCCATAATCAGAATCATTATAAAAGCCTGTGAATCAGGAATTCTCATTGCTTAGGTCACCTCGCTTTTCCAATTGTTTACGAAATACAGTCAAAAGAACAGATATGGATATCATGGATGGAATGATAAAATTACCGCTTCCAAACAGGATCAGGCAAATGACAGAGCATACCAGACCAATCAGTGCCGGAATATGATCTTTGCTTGTGAGCCATTGTTCCGTAAAAATAACGATAAACAGTGCAGTCATGACAAAGTCTATGCCCTTTGTATTAAAATCAATCAGAGAGCCCAAAACCGCGCCCAGAGTACAGCCGATAATCCAATAGCAGTGATCTAATACAGAGATGAATAAATAAAACCATTCTGCATTGACTCCTTTGGGGGGAACGGCGGAACAGATCAGAGAATAGGTTTCATCTGTAAGTTCATGGATCAATAACGGTTTTTTACGTCCGACAAAACGATACTTATCAATCAGTGACAGTCCATAAAACAGATGGCGTATCTGAATCATTACCGTCATAAATGCCGTATAAAGAAAAGTAACACCACCAGCAAGCAATTCAATAGCAACATATTGCATAGAACCGGCATAGATAATGATACTCATAAAAAAAGCCCAGATAAAGGAAAAACCTTTGCTTTCCAAAAGGATTCCAAATCCCAGACCTAGAAACAGGTAGCCAGCCATAATAGGCAATGTTAGTGGAAAGGCTGCCTTCAGCGCTTTGCGTCTCATTTGTATATCTCCTTCCAGCTTTTTATCTGGGATAGTATAGCACGTTAATGTGCGAATGTCAAAATAATGTTTATATTGTCAAAATAAGATTACTAATCGATATTCAAGAGTGCACAGGTTAGAAAGGGTTTACTATTAAGAAGGAGACACTTTGCAGCTGAGATAGTGTAAGGAAAGAGAAGGTGGTGGGCAATGACAGGAGCGTGGAAGGCTTACCGCAGAACTGGCATTTTCTAACCTTCTCCAGCGCTTTTTAGCGGCCGGCAGGCATTCGCTGTGAAATACGGATGGCTTTTGCAGCGCTACATCTTATCGTACACAACCTTTATATAGAAAGCGTCTTTAATCTGCTAAACTCAAAACTTAAATGTTTCCCATCCGGAGAACTTAGTGCTACAATATTGGAAGAAAAGAAAGAAAATTAAGATAAGAAAGATAAGGAGGATTATGGCTTGAAGCATTTTTATGATGATATTACAGAGTTCATTTTTGTAGAAAACGATCCTGCTCCGTCTGATATGATTTTTATTCCCGGCGGGAGTTATGGAGAAATTGCGTTACATGCAGCTGATTTATATAAAGGGGGTTATGCAGACCGCATTATGGTTTCCGGGAAATTCAGTGTTTTAAAGGGAAAGTTTGCAGGAGTTGATTCACCTCTAGACTACTGTGGAATGGATTTTCAAACGGAAAGCCAGTTTCTAAGCAAAGTTTTGCAGGATGCAGGTGTGCCGGCAGTGTCAATTTATATGGAAGAAGAGGCAACCTTTACTTATGAGAATGCAATCTACTGTAGAAAGCTGGCAGAGAAGCTGGGGCTTCAGATAAACAAAGCAATCATTTCCTGCCAGGCATATCATGCAAGAAGGTGTCTGATGTATTATCAGCTTCTGTTTCCGGAAACGGTATTTTATGTATGTCCTGCTGAAACCCGGGGAATTAACAGGAATAACTGGTTTATGGAAGAAAAAAAGATTGATCAGGTGTTGGAAGAAGTAGAGCGCTGTGGCAGGCAGTTCCATAAAATTATGCATGATTTGATTGACAAATAATTTTATTTTATCCCTCCGAATTTAGGGAAGGGCCAGGGGACCTGCAATTTACAGACTAACACAAACATAGAAGGACAGGAATATCGAATTAACAGTTTCGGTGTTCCTGTTTTTTGTGTAATGCTGTACTAATACTACAGCAAACAGTTTGTAAGGGGCTTATGGCTCACTATTCCAAATAATCGTATGAGTCATTACTTGGAATAGAGACTTCCTGCAGGATTATTATATTTGGGTTTAGCTGAGGAAGGACGCTTTGTAAATGATAGGTAGTGTGCGGAAAGAGAAGTGGGCGGACCAGGACATTGGTTTGGAATGCTTAACGCAGAACTGGCATTTTCTAACCTTCCCGGAGCACTTTTTGGCAGCACGCGGGCATTCGCTCCGAAATCCTGATGGATTTGGCAGCTCAGTGCCCGCTTAGTATCCGATGGGAGCCAGTCGAATACTATCCGCCAAAAAGCACTCCGGTAAGGTAAGTAAATGCTCAGCTCTGCTATACGCCTTCCAAACCAATGTCCTGGTCCGCCCACTTCCCTTTCCGAGATAGCATTCGTTGATACAAAGCTGGTTTTCTCAGCATGATGGAACCCTGGGGTTGTGGCATGCTGAACACTATTGGCGTTAAGCTAATGAAGTCAAGCAATTGATCTTGAGAACGGTATTTGTTTTACATTCTGCAATCAGAAAAAGGAGTAGACTTTCATCTTCTATTATGCATAAACTGTCAAAATATACCGCTCTACCTACGTCCAATAAAAAAACATCCATCTACACCCAGGGGATCTGTCATGCTGAAAAAGAGCACCATAAAGCAACTGAAGCAACTGAATTAATCACAATGATTTGTTACTTCATTCCAGAAAAAGTAGCAAACTTTCATCTTTTACGCATAAATAGCCAAAACATAATACGCTGCATCCAATAAAGAACAGCCTGCCACAACCCAGGGGTTCCAACATGCTGAGAAAACCAGCTTTCCGCACACTACCTATATTACACAAAGCGTCCCTTACTCAGCTAAACCCCAATTTAAGATGAAATCATTAGGCAGGAGAAAAAGTATATGGGATTTGTAAAAAACAGTTGACAAAATTACCAAACAAGAAGTATACTGTGGATATAAAGTTTAGTAAATGAACTAATTATTTCAGAAAGCATAAAGGAGGATGAATTCTGTGCTTGAAACTTACAAAGTAACCGATGAAAAGTTCAGAAAGTATGGCCGCATTGTAAAAGATATTGACTGCGGTGAATTAATTGAGAAGATGAAATCGACACCCCTTCCGGAAGATGTAATCTATGTTCCATCTGCTTCAGAACTGGAAGAGCTACCGGTATATGAGAGGATGCAGACAATAGCATACGGCGAATTACCAATACAGATTGGTTACTGCAACGGACATAATCATTTATTAAATGCAGTAGAATATCACCGTTCATCAGAAGTAAATGTGGCAGTGACAGATTTAGTACTTATGCTGGGAATGCAGCAGGATATCGAAGCAGACTATACATATGATTCGTCAAAAATTGAAGCATTTTTTGTTCCGGCGGGAACCGTAATAGAAGTCTATGCAACAACTCTTCACTATGCACCCTGTAATACCCGGGAAGAGGGATTCCAGTGTGTGGTAATTCTCCCAAGAGATACAAACCTTCCTTTGGACCAGTGCCATGGAGGAGATCAGGAAGATAAACTTTTAACAGCTAAGAATAAATGGCTGGTTGCGCATCCGGATGCAAAAATCGATGGGGCATTTAACGGAATCAAAGGGGAAAACCTTTCTTTATAGGAAAACCAGGTCTTAAAACATAGTAAGAAAGAAAATATTAAAATAACCATAAATCATAGTATTTTATTCAGGAGGAAAAAAAATGAACAACATGCCAAAAGTTAAAATCGGTATTGTAGCTGTAAGCAGGGACTGTTTCCCGGAATCTTTATCCGTATCCAGAAGAGAAGCTCTGGTAAAAGCGTATAAAGAAAAATATAATGCAGAAAACATTTATGAATGTCCAATCTGCATCGTTGAAAGTGAAATTCATATGGTGCAGGCATTAGAAGACGTAAAGAAAGCAGGCTGTAATGCACTGGTTGTATATCTGGGGAACTTCGGACCGGAAATTTCCGAAACATTGTTAGCAAAACATTTTGATGGACCATCCATGTTTGTTGCAGCAGCAGAAGAAAGCGGAGACAATCTGGTTCAGGGCCGCGGAGATGCTTATTGCGGTATGTTAAATGCCAGCTATAATTTAAAACTTCGTAATATTAAAGCATACATTCCGGAATATCCGGTTGGAAATGCAGAAGAATGCGCAGATATGATTGAAGAATTTGTTCCGATTGCAAGAGCAGTTGTGGGACTTTCTAAATTGAAAATCATAAGCTTTGGTCCTCGTCCTTTGAATTTCCTTGCTTGTAATGCACCAATTAAACAGCTCTATAACTTAGGGGTAGAGATTGAAGAAAATTCAGAACTGGATTTATTCGAAGCATTTAATAAGCATGCAGATGACCCACGTATCGCAGATGTAGTGAAAGATATGGAATCTGAGCTTGGAGAAGGTAATAAAAAACCGGAAATTCTTGCTAAACTTGCACAATATGAACTGACACTCTTAGACTGGGTAGAAGCGCATAAAGGCTATAGAGAATATGTAGCAATTGCAGGAAAATGCTGGCCTGCTTTCCAGACACAGTTTGGATTCGTTCCATGCTATGTGAACAGCCGTCTCACCGGAATGGGAATCCCGGTATCCTGTGAAGTGGATATTTATGGAGCACTCAGTGAATTTATCGGAACCTGCGTAAGCGAAGATGTTGTTACTTTACTGGATATTAACAATACTGTTCCAAATGATATGTATGCTGATGATATCAAAGGCAAATTTGACTATACTCAGAAAGATACTTTCATGGGCTTCCATTGTGGTAACACCAGTTCTAAAAAATTATCCTTCTGTGCTATGAAATATCAGATGATTATGGCAAGAGCGCTTCCGGAAGAAGTAACACAGGGTACTTTGGAAGGAGATATTGTTCCTGGAGACATTACATTCTACAGACTGCAGAGTACGGCTGATTCCAAACTGCGTGCATACATTGCACATGGTGAAGTTCTCCCGGTAGCAACACGTTCCTTCGGTGCGATTGGTATCTTTGGAATACCGGAAATGGGAAGATTTTATCGTCATGTATTAGTAGAAGGAAATTATCCTCATCATGGAGCAGTTGCGTTTGGACATTACGGAAAAGCACTTTATGAAGTATTCAAGTTCATCGGTGTAGATGTAGAAGAAATCGGATTTAACCAGCCAAAAGGAATGTTATATAAGACCGAAAATCCATTTGCATAACAACGGCAGTGTAATTTAAGAAAATAGGAAGCTCGCAGTGCGGGCTTTCTGTTATTGAAATCAAAATGATACGGCTGATGTGAAAGCATTGCTTTGTAATTTGGCTGAATATTGTGGCAGTCAGCAATGCACAGGTGATGTTACATGGGCAGGGATATTTTTTAAAGGAAGAGAGGAAACGGACAGATGTTATATATAGGAGTAGATTTAGGTACGTCTGCGGTAAAGCTTTTGTTAATGGAAGCAGATGGTACCATTAAAAATGTAGTTTCAAAAGAGTATCCGCTTTATTTTCCGAATCCCGGATGGTCTGAACAGAAACCGGAAGATTGGTGGAGTGCAGTAGTAGCGGGAATACAGGAACTGACAGCAGATTGTAATAAGGCGGAGGTTGCCGGAATCAGCTTTGGCGGACAGATGCATGGATTGGTGATACTGGATGATAAGGATGAGGTAATCCGCCCGGCTATTCTCTGGAATGACGGCAGAACCGGAAAAGAAACCGACTATTTAAATGAAGTTATCGGAAAGGATAAATTATCCGAATATACGGCGAATATTGCATTTGCCGGTTTCACGGCACCAAAAATTCTTTGGGTTAAAAATAATGAGCCGGAAAATTTTGCAAGAATAAAAAAGATTATGCTGCCAAAGGATTATCTGGCATATAAATTATCCGGAGCGTTCTGTACCGATGTATCCGATGCTTCCGGTATGCTGATTTTTGATGTGAAGAATAAATGCTGGTCCAAAGAAATGCTGGATATCTGCGGCATTACAGGAGAACAGGTTGCAAAGATCTATGAAAGTTATGAGATAGTCGGTACCTTAAAACCGGAGGTCGCAAAAGAGCTGGGTCTTCCGGAAACTGTGAAGGTTGTTGCAGGTGCAGGAGATAATGCGGCAGCAGCTGTGGGAACCGGTACCGTGGGAGATGGGATGTGTAATATTTCTCTTGGTACCTCCGGAACAATTTTTATTTCCAGTAAAGATTTTGGCGTAGATGAGCACAATGCACTTCATGCTTTTGCCCATGCAGACGGACATTACCACCTGATGGGATGCATGTTAAGTGCCGCATCCTGCAATAAATGGTGGATGGATGAAATTATCGGTACCAAAGATTATGCAAAAGAGCAAAGTGAAATCACAAAATTGGGACAGAATAATGTGTTTTTCCTGCCATACCTGATGGGAGAGCGTTCCCCTCACAACAATCCAGATGCAAGAGGAACCTTTATCGGCATGACCATGGATACCACTAGGGCAGATATGACCCAGGCTGTATTGGAAGGGGTTGCATTTGCAATCCGGGATTCATTCGAAGTAGCGAAATCCTTAGGGATTCATATCGAAAGAACGAAGATCTGCGGGGGCGGTGCCAAGAGTCCCCTTTGGAAGAAGATTGTTGCAAATGTATTAAACATTAAAGTGGATGTCATTGCCAGCGAAGAAGGCCCGGGACTTGGCGGAGCAATGCTGGCGGCAGTTGCCTGCGGCGAATACAAAAATGTGGAAGAAGCGGCAGCCGGTATTGTGCGTGTAGTGGATACAATTGACCCCACACCTGAAATTGCTGCAAAATACGAAGAAAAGTATAAAAAGTTTGTGAAGATTTATCCAACAGTAAAAGATTTGTTTCAGGAGATCATCTAGTACAGTAAGTTCCCCGGGTCATTGACTCGGGGAATTTTTCGTGATATTCTAGTATTTTGAAGAAATAACAATATTCACCATAGCAAAGAAAGAGGAGATATTATGATTAAAGTATGTATCTTTGACCTAGATGGGACACTGGCTGATACAGTAGAATCATTGGCCTATTGTGGAAACCGCGCGCTTGAAGCCATGGGACTATCCGCTTTTCCGACTGACCGGTTCCGGTATTTTGCGGGAGACGGATCAGCAGAGCTGGTACGAAGGTGCCTGAGGGAAAATGGTGACTTGCAATGCGAAGGTTTTGATGAGCTTAGCCGTTTGTACGGTACTTATTTTGCAAAGGATTGTATGTATCATGTGAAGCCGTTTCCGGGAATTGTAGAATTGTTGGAGTGGTTAAAAGGCCATAATATTAAAATCAGCGTTTTTTCGAATAAGCCTCATGAACAGGCGATAGATGTAGTAGAATCACTATTTGGCAAAGGCTATTTTGATTACATACAGGGACAGCAGGAAGGAATTCCAAGAAAGCCGGCCCCGGATGGAGCGATCAAGATTGCAGAATATTTTCAGGTTTCGTGTGATGAATGCCTGTATATAGGGGATACGAATACCGATATGCAGACAGGAAATGCGGCAGGAATGGATACGGTGGGTGTTTTGTGGGGATTCCGTGACAGAGTAGAGTTAGAAGAAAATCACGCCAAAAGAATTGTAAACAGTCCTTCGGAAATCTCAGTAATTCTGGAACAGGAAAATCTCAGGTCTGCTTGCGATGTACGGAGGAGATAAGGTTGAAAGAAAATTACGATGCAGAAAGGACGCCACGATGTGATTCTTTCAACCTGTTTGATTGTGGCAGTATTGCAGGCAAGCCTGCAATATGCAGTGGGAATAAATATGATTAAGTTAATTGCAAGCGATTTAGACGGAACTTTATTGCAGAATGGCGCGCAGGAGTTAAATCCCGGAACTGTCCAGCTGATTCATGAACTGACAAAGCAGGGGCGCATTTTTGTAGCGGCCAGCGGAAGACAGTATCCAAATCTGAAAAGGCTGTTTGCTCCGGTCAGTGATGAGATTGCTTTTATTTGTGAGAATGGCTCCCTTGTGGTATACCAGGATAAGATATTAGCGAAGCATATCATTCCAAGAACTACCGGTCAGGAGATTCTGAATGCGATGATGGAGCGGGAAGGATGTGAAGCTCTGCTGTCAGGTGTAAATACCTGTTACATACAGCCAAAGGATGAGGCATATATGATACACATCCGTGATGTGGTTAAAAATACAGTAACGGTAGTAGATGACATTCTGAAAGTAGAAGAACCTTATCTGAAAATTTCAGTTTATGAAAAAAACGGGATTAATAATTCTGAGGATTATTGGAATGAACGGTTTGGAAAGGAAGTTACGGTTGTGACCTCCGGCAATCTTTGGCTGGATACCGTTCCAAAAGGTATCAATAAAGGAACAGCGATGCAGGATCTGTTCCGTGAACTTCAGGTTACACCACAGGAGACAATGGCATTTGGGGATCATTATAATGATGTGGAAATGCTTCAAAATGTTTCCTATAGTTTTGCTATGGACAATGCCCAGCCGGGGATTCTGGACATCTGCAATTTTCATACAGATCAGGTAGAAAAAACCCTGGAAGAAGTATTGGATGGAAAATATGATAATAAATTACATGCAAATAGAACGGATATGAGCCATAGAAAATGCAGCACGGGAGGAAAAGTTTGAAAGAATAGCGTTTTCAAACTACTTATTAAGGCAGTATCGCAGGCAGGCCTGCGATATGCAGGAGGTAAAACTATGATTAAATTAGTTGCATCAGATATTGATGGTACATTGCTGGTAGAAGGAAGCGATAAAATAAATGAAGAAATTTTCGATGTGATCCTGAAATTAAAAGACCAGGGCACTCTTTTTGCGGCTGCAAGCGGAAGGCAGTATGCAAGTATCCGCAGATTGTTTGCACCAATCGAAAATGAGATGATATTTGTTTCTGAAAACGGCTCAAATGTGGTCTGCAGAGGCTATGAAGTGTCATCTACCGTACTAAACCGTAAGGATGCAGAAGAGCTGATCCGATTTATCCGCAGGCAGCCGGGATGTTATTTGACCGCATCCACCAGGGGTCCAATGTATATCGAAGATAATGACGCGGATTTTTGGAAATTGCTGACAGATGGATACCACAATGATATGCGTCTTGTCCCGGATGTACTGAAAGAAGATATTGAGATTATCAAAATTTCAATCTATAAAAGTACCGGTGTTCAGGATATTTCGGAGGAAGTGATTGCACAGTGGAAAGACAGGTTCCATGTGACGATTGCAGGAGAACCATGGATTGACTTTATGGATTTTGATGCAGATAAGGGAAAAGCACTGCAGACTATCCAGCAGACTCTTCGTATTTCCAGAGAAGAAACCATGGTATTTGGTGACAATAATAATGATCTGGGTATGATTGCCAGCGCAGAAGAGAGCTATGCTGTTGCCAATGCACAGCCAAAAGTATTGGAAGCGGCAAAACACATTGCTGATGAAAACGTAAATGACGGTGTTTTAAAAGTTATGAAAACATTGTTGGAATCTAAGGATGTTTCATTTTAAAGTAAACATACCGAAACACACTCTAAGAGGAGGAATATGAATGTATAAATATGATGATATGTGCCTGAAGGCATTTTTAGAAAACCAGTTACAATTATTTGATGAGAAAGTTGCAGAAACACCTGAAGAAGCAGATGAGTTTCTGGATGATGTAATGGCGGTGGTAGTTGATACACTGGAAGATGTCAGAGATTATTTTGAAGAAGCCGGAATGGACACTTCGGATATGTCCGGGGATGAACTAAAAGAGGCTTCTGAAGTATTCCATCTTCCAGATGGACGTTATCTGATCGTTGAAGGATAGAACGTCTAATTCGTAAAGAAAATCATGTTAACAGCGGCAAGAATCAATATGTGCACCGGATAAAACCAGTAGAAGAAATATTTCATGGAACGTCCCCGCTCCCCGTTATAAAACCAAATGGGAATAAAGGATAAGGCGGCTGCAGGTTCCCACAAAACGGAAATTGCTCCGCTGCACACCTGGTTTCTTCTGTTAAAGCGGAAGAAATACAGGACTTCCAATAGGAAAATGCCCATATAGCTATAGTCTACGTTTAGCAGGTAACCGGACAGCATTCCGATGATAAAAATGATCAGCTGAAATAAAATTTTCCCTTCAAAGTGGGAAGCGGCTATCATGACAAGCAGGCCAATAAATAAAGTAAAGAAAATATTCTGCTGACTGAAGTCAAAGAATGTTCCCCCTATTGCCAGATCAAAAGGAACTTCTGAAATGAATGCAAAAAGAAGCAGCCTAAGAGCGTATTTCCGTACATTTTTGGTATGAAGGAAACCTTCTACTAACAGAAAACAGAAGATTGGGAATGCCAGACGGCCGATCTGACGCATCACTATATAGAGGATTTTCAGATTCTGAAAAAGGACAGGATTGTTCTGAACATAATCCTGATATAATAATCCTTCCCCAAGTGTAAATGCTCCAATGTGGTCTATGAGCATGGTGATAATAGCGATCATTTTTAATGTGTATCCTGTAATAGAAAATTGTTTGTTCAGCTTCATAATGTCATCCTTTGCTATTCATTGTTTTAAGAATTATAGCTTATTTTGTCATGGCTTGCAAGGGCATGGCTGAAAAATCATTGCACCGGTATTCAAAAGGTGAAGAAACATAATAAAGAGGTGGAAAAGAATGAAACGGATGATAAATCTGACAGATAGCCCGGATGACCTAAAGCGTTTTCACGGAGATCAGGACTTACTGGCATTTTGCCATAAATTTGAATGTGACGGATATGAGTATATGAATATTGGGTTAAATGATACCTGTAAGATCCCGGCTGAACAGGTCATAGGAGTCCATTTGATTTCTTTTAATGCCTGGATGGATTTATGGATGGAGAATGAAGAGGCATTGATTCGGGAGTATGACAATATGGATACAGTAGAAGAAGTATTCGGCGGCAGAACCAGGGAGGCATTGCTTCAGAAATTTCAGAAAAATCTGGATTTTGCACAAAGTGTAAATGCAGAATATGTTGTATTTCATGTCAGCGAGGTTAAGATACAGGAGTCGTTAACGTATCAGTTTGATTACACAGATGAAGAAGTTATCCAGGCTGTATGTCAAATGGTGAATACCCTTTTGGATGATAAGAATTATACGTTTTATTTTTTGATGGAAAATTTGTGGTGGCCTGGATTTACATTTACGAACCCCAGGATGACACAGATGCTTATGGACGGCATCCACTACGGGAAAAAAGGGATTATGCTGGATACGGGACACCTGCTCCATACAAACCCGGATATAAAAGACCTGGGGGAAGGAGTTGCTTATATTCAAAAGCAGCTGGATGAGCATGGGGAATTATGCAGCTGGATCAAAGGTATTCATTTGAATCAGTCGCTGACCGGTGAGGTTGTAAAAGAGATGCAAAAAGCAGAGATTGCCTGGAAGGACCGTTATTATGAACGCTGGTCTCAGATCTTTACTTATATTTTTCAGATAGATCTGCATCTGCCTTTCACAGATCCTCAGGTACCCGGGCTGGTGAAACGGATCAGCCCGCTGTTTCTGACTTACGAGTTCATCAGCAGAAGCCGTGAAGAGCATGAAATGCTGCTGGCTGGCCAGAGCGCAGTTTTCCAGCAGTCAGGGGAATAAACGATAGTAGTTTTATAAAATTAATCTGAGTATTTGTTTCATGTAGTTTGTAAGAAGAAAAGAAAGGAGTGGGCAGGCCCGAAAAGTACGGGAACTGTCCACTCCTTTTTTAATGATTTACTTTTGACATTTGGGAGCATCCGGAGCTATACCTAAGTTAAGCTGCAGTCTCTGTCTCGCTTTCCAGGGCCTCGGTATCGTCCATTGGCGGTTCAGTTTCATCACCGAATTCATCGCCTTCGCCGTCTTCACTATATTTTTCGTCTTCCGTAACCTCTGTAACCTGAGCATTGTCAACCAGGAACTGGCATACTTTATCTTTAAGCAGTTCACTCATAACACTGTCTTTGTCGTTATTTTTTTCAAATTCTTCTACAGAAGTTACTTCATAATATTCAAGATTATCATTTACATAAGATTTGTATTCTTCATCAGTAACACTTATTTTTTCTTTTTCCGCAATTGCTTCGATAGCAAGCTGTTCATTTACGGTACTGATTACAGTCTGTTTGATATCTTCTTCACTTCCGGCCAGGTCTTCTATGGTAACACCAAATAATTCTGCGTAATAGGCATTACTTTCATCTACCTGCTTTTTACATTTTTCATATAAATCATCCGGATAACCGTTAAAAGTTGAATTTGCTATAACTGTATTAATGGCATCATCTTTTAAGGTATATTCCGAATCTTCTTCCTTACTTGCAAGAAGTTCGTTTTTCAGATTCTCTTCGTAATCTGCGGTGGTCTTAAAATCAGAAATACTGCTTACGAATTCATCGTTATAGGTTGCAGGAATGATTTCTTTAATTGCCTTTACCGTTACAGAGAAGACAGCTTCTTTGCCATTTAAATTATCATCGCCGTAATCTTCCGGGAAGGTAACCGTAACATCCTTTTTCTCATCTTTTTTTACCCCGACTAACTGTTCTTCAAAACCTTCGATAAATTCACCGCTTCCCAGTTCCAGGTCATAATCTGTGGCAGTACCTCCATCAAAAGCGGTACCGTTAACTTTTCCTTCAAAGTCCATGGTAACCGTATCCCCTTCTTTGGCAGCCCTGTCGGTGATCTCAGTTGAAGTTGCATTGTCTTCCAGAGCAGTGTCAATCTCGCCTTGTACTTCATCGTCTGTGACTTCGGGTACTACTTTTTCAAGTTTAAGACCCTTATAATCTCCCAGGGTGACGTATTTTTTTTGGCAGCCGCTTAAGGCTAAAGTTGCTGTCATGCACAAAGTGAGTGCAAAAACAATGAATTTCTTCTTCATAAATGATAAATCCTTTCTTTGGTATGTAGTTTATTTGACTACTATAACACACAAATGTGAAAAAAGTGTATAAAAAAACACTTTTAAAATAAAAAAATATATGTTATAATAGCACAAGTTCATGAAATAAGGAGGCTAAGACCATGAAACATATTAAAACATTAAATACACAGGTACTTCAGAATACGATGAAAAAAGGTGGCTGTGGAGAATGTCAGACTTCCTGCCAGTCAGCATGTAAGACATCCTGTACGGTTGGAAATCAGAGCTGCGAAAATAATAAATAAGAAAACAATATAAGCAGCGATCATGCGTCGCTGCTTATTATACGAAATGAATACTGCTCTTAAACCCGTCAGGTATTTGCCGGGTATTTTTTTCATGGAGTGGATTTGAAAGGGGATATACAGTGGTCCATCAATATAAAAATAATGGCTTTAACATCATTCTGGATGTGAACAGCGGAGCCATCCATGTAGTGGATGACATCGTTTATGACGTGGTTCCTTTTATAGAAGAAGGACTGAAGCATGAGGAAATCGCAGACCGGTTAAAGGATACATATGGCAGTACAGAGATTATGGAAGCGATTGCTGAGTGTGAGGAATTAAAAGAAGCAGGTGTACTTTTTACCGAAGATATTTATGAAGAAGCAATTATCGATTTTAAGAAAAGGCAGACAGTTGTAAAAGCACTTTGCCTGCATATCGCACATGACTGCAATCTTGCCTGTAAATACTGCTTTGCAGAAGAAGGGGAATACCACGGAAGACGGGCTCTTATGAGTTTTGAAGTTGGAAAGAAAGCTTTGGATTTTCTAATTGCCAACTCAGGTTCCAGAAAAAATCTGGAAGTGGATTTCTTTGGTGGAGAACCGCTGATGAACTGGCAGGTAGTAAAAGATCTGGTCAAATACGGAAGAGAGCAGGAGAAGATCCATGGCAAGAACTTCCGGTTTACATTGACAACCAATGGTGTTCTTCTTAATGAGGAGATCATGGAATTTGCCAATAAAGAAATGGCAAATGTGGTACTTAGCATTGATGGACGACAGGAAGTCAATGATCTTATGAGACCTTTCCGTAATGGAAAAGGCAGTTATGATTTAATCGTCCCCAAATTTCAGAAATTTGCAGACAGCAGAAATCAGGAAAAATATTATGTGAGAGGAACCTTTACCAGAAACAACCTGGACTTTGCCAAAGATGTACTGCACCTGGCTGATCTTGGCTTTGAGCAGATATCGGTGGAACCGGTAGTATCCCTTCCGGAAGAAGAGTATGCAATCCGTGAAGAAGATATTGCATCTGTCTGCGCAGAATATGATAAGCTGGCAGCAGAAATGGTAAAACGTGAAAAAGAGGGTAAAGGATTTAACTTCTTCCATTTTATGATAGATTTAACAGGGGGTCCCTGCGTGTACAAAAGGTTGTCAGGGTGTGGTTCCGGTACGGAATATCTGGCAGTCACTCCATGGGGGGATCTGTATCCATGCCATCAGTTTGTAGGGGAAGAAGAATTTCTGATGGGAAATGTGGATGAAGGTGTAACAAAGACGGATATGCGCGATGAGTTCAAATGCTGCAACGTCTATGCAAAGGATAAGTGCAGGAAATGCTTTGCCAGATTTTACTGCAGCGGTGGATGTGCAGCAAATTCATTTAAATTCCACGGGCAGATTAATGATGCCTATGACATTGGATGTGAATTGCAGCGCAAGCGTGTTGAATGTGCAATTATGATTAAAGCGGCACAGGCGTCTTTGGATTAGAGATTACAAAAGAGAGAGAAGGAGAAGCATCATGAACAAGCAAAAAGCGATTATTGTAGTTGTTGCCATGACGATTTTATTGGGGCTTTTGGCATTTACTACAGCAGTGGGATTTGGTCCTACAGGAACTGGTTCTGCCAGAAATATTAAGACCGGTCTGGATTTATCCGGCGGTGTAAGTATTACATATCAGGCAGTGGGAGATGAGACTCCGTCTGAAGAAGATATGAAAGATACCATCTACAAATTACAGCAGCGTGTATCTCAGTACAGCACGGAAGCGCAGGTTTATCAGGAAGGCAGTGACCGTATCAACATTGAAATCCCTGGTGTAACAGATGCGAACAAGATTCTGGAAGAACTCGGCAAGCCAGGTTCTCTGCAGTTTGAATTAACAGATGGTTCTGTTGTGTTAAATGGTACGGATGTTGACAGTGCGGAAGCAAGAGTTCAAAACGATGAAATGGGAAATAAGGAATATGTTGTTGAACTGCTTCTGACAAAAGAAGGAACCACCAAATTTGCAGATGCTACTGCAGCAAATGTTGGAAAACAGATTAAGATTGTCTATGATGGCAATGTAATCAGCGCACCAAAAGTAAATGAGGCAATTACCGGCGGAAAAGCATATATCTCCGGTATGGCTGATCAGGAAGAAGCAGAAACACTGGCGTCCTCTATTCGTATTGGTTCCCTTTCACTGGAACTGGAAGAACTTCGTTCTAACGTGGTAGGAGCACAGCTTGGTGAAGAAGCAATTTCAAGCAGTTTAATTGCAGGAGCCATTGGTCTTGCAGTCGTAATTATATTCATGATCGTGGTATATCTGCTTCCGGGTATTGTTGCCGGTATTTCACTGTTGATTTACACAGGACTTATGCTTTTATGCCTGAATGCATTTGATTTAACACTAACCTTACCGGGTATTGCAGGTATTATACTTTCCATTGGTATGGCGGTGGATGCCAACGTTATTATCTATGCCAGAATCCGTGAAGAAGTTGCAGCAGGAAAAAGCGTTAAGTCTGCAATTAAGTCAGGTTTCCAGAAAGCATTCTCAGCTATTATTGATGGTAATATCACAACCCTGATTGCAGCAGCAGTACTTGGGTTAATGGGTACCGGCAGTGTACAGGGGTTTGCACAGACACTGGCACTTGGTATTGTGTTATCCATGTTTACGGCACTTGTAATTTCAAGACTGATCATCAATGCCTTCTTTACGCTGGGCTTAAAGGGTGAAAAGTTATATGGAAAACAGAAAGCAAGGAAAACAATCAATTTCCTGAGCAAAAAAAATATTTTCTTTATTATATCAATTGTTTTGATTGTGGTTGGACCGGCATCTATGATATTTAACAGTACGCAGGGAAATAAATCATTGAATTACAGCCTTGAATTCATGGGTGGTACTTCAACAAATGTAACGTTTAATGAAGATCTGAGTATATCAGATATTGATTCTAAGGTTAAACCTGTGGTACAGGGTGTAACGAAGGATGCAAATATTCAGACACAAAAAGTAAGCGGAACAAATCAGGTAATAATCAAAACAAGAGAACTGAATCTGGATGAGAGACAGGAATTAAGTGATGCATTGAATAAAGATTTTGATGTAGACACCACACTGATTACTGCAGAAAGTATTTCTTCCACTGTAAGTTCTGAGATGAGAACCGATGCTATAGTAGCGGTTGTGGTAGCTACAATCTGTATGCTGATCTATATCTGGTTCCGGTTTAAAGATCTGCGTTTTGCCACAAGTGCGGTTGTTGCACTGCTTCATGACGTATTAGTAGTACTGGCATTCTATGCACTGGCAAGAGTATCGGTAGGTAATACATTTATTGCATGTATGCTGACAATTGTTGGTTATTCTATTAATGCGACTATTGTTATATTCGATAGAATCCGTGAAAATATGGCAGCAATGAAGAATAAGGACAATATTGCAGAGGTTGTAAATGTGAGTATTACGCAGACACTCACAAGAAGTATCTACACATCCCTTACCACTTTTATTATGATCGCAGTGCTGTTTGTCATGGGTGTATCTTCGATCCGTGAATTTGCATTGCCGCTGATGGTTGGTATTGTATGTGGAGCTTATTCTTCTGTATGCATTACCGGTGCACTCTGGTATGTATTCAAAACAAAGATTAAGACTAAGAAAAAATAATAATAAATGAAAGTACCTCTGGTATGCGAGTACCGGGGGTATCTTTCATTTTCAGGTTATATACAAAGGAGAATTGATTTTGGAAAAATGGTTTGTAACGGCAAAAAGAGCAGATTTCAAGGAAATTTCCAGCAGATTTGGAATTAATCAGGTGACCGCCAGGATAATTCGCAACCGGGATATTGTAGGGGATGAAGCGATTAAGGAATACTTGAATGGCGGATTGGCGGATCTTCATGATCCTAAACTTTTACGTGGTGCCCGGGAAGCTGTCGCTCTTTTGAACAATAAGATCAATGAAGGCAAAAAAATCCGTATTATTGGAGATTATGATATTGACGGGGTCAATGCGACCTATATCCTATATAAGGGCCTTCTGCGGTGCAATGCCAATGTAGATTACGAGATCCCTGACAGAATGAAAGATGGGTACGGAATCAATGAACAGCTGATACAGTATGCATATGAGGAAGGTGTGGATACCATTGTAACCTGTGACAATGGCATAGCCGCAATAGACCAGATTGCATATGCGAAAAATCTGGGAATGACAGTTATTATTACGGATCATCATGAGCTGTTATTTAAAGAGGAAGAAGGAGAAAAGATATGTATCCGACCAAATGCAGATGTGATTATTAATCCCAAGCAGCCGGAATGTAATTATCCTTTTCCCAATCTCTGTGGTGCGGCAGTGGCATTCAAACTGATATCCTGCATGTTCGAAGATCATAAGATACCCAAAGAAGAAGCAGAAGCGTTTATTGAATTTGCAGCAATTGCTACCGTTGGTGATGTTATGGACCTGATCGGAGAAAATCGTATTATCGTCAAAGAGGGGCTCAGGCGCCTGACTAATACGCAAAATAATGGTTTGAAATCCCTGATAAAAGTAAATGGTCTGGAAGAGTCTGATATATGCGCTTATCACATTGGTTTTGTCCTGGGGCCATGCATTAACGCCAGCGGGCGTCTGGATACGGCTAAACGTGCCCTTGCGCTGCTCCTTGCTGAATCAGAGGGAGATGCGCTTAGGATGGCGGAAGAACTGAAAAGTCTGAATGATGAACGTAAGGCTATGACGCTGAAAGGATTTGAACAGGCAGTTGAACTGGTGGAGACTACAGAATTAAAAGAGGATAAGGTGCTGGTTGTCTATCTTCCGGACTGCCATGAAAGTCTGGCTGGTATTATTGCGGGGCGTATCCGTGAACGTTTTCATAAGCCGGTTTTTGTACTGACGGATGCAGAAGATGGAGTGAAAGGTTCCGGGCGCTCTATTGAAGCCTATAATATGTTTGAAGAAATGGTGAAATGCCAGGAATTATTTACAAAATTTGGCGGACATCCAATGGCGGCAGGATTGTCTATAAAAAAAGAAGATGTGGAAACGTTAAGGATTCGTTTAAATGAACTTACAACATTGACTGAGGATGATTTTATTCCAAGAGTTTCCATTGACGTTGCCATGCCAATCGATTATATTTCAGAAGAACTGATAGAAGAGCTGGAGGTATTGGAGCCATTTGGAAAAGCTAATCCCAAGCCTGTATTTGCAGAAAAGAATCTGAATGTGTTAAGTGCCAGAATTCTTGGGCAGAATAAAAATGTAATCAAAATGCAGGTTTTAAATTCCCAGGGAATGGTAATGGATGCCATGTATTTTGGAGATGTGGAAAAATTTAATACTTATATTACGGAAAAATTCGGTACTGCAGAAGTAGAGAAAATGTACCAGAACCGGGAAAATACAATCAGTATTTCGGCAACGTACTACCCGCAGGTAAATGTGTTTCGAAATGTGAGGAATATGCAGATCGTTATACAGAATTATAATTAAAAAGGAGGATACGAAATGTTAAATATAGGAAGTCATATTTCTTCTTCAAAGGGATATTATGCGATGGGGAAGCAGGCAGTGAAGCTGGGAGCCAACACCTTTGCATTTTTTACGCGTAATCCAAGAGGAGGAAAAGCGAAAGAAATAGATGAAGCAGATGTTGCTAAATATCTGGAGCTTGCTCAAGAACAGGATTTTGCAAAAATAGTCGCACATGCACCCTATACTTTAAACGGCTGTTCTGCAGATGAGGGACTTCGCAAATTTGCCAAAGATACAATGGCAGACGATCTGCGCCGAATGGAGTATACGCCCGGAAATTACTATAATTTCCATCCGGGAAGCCATGTAAAGCAGGGAGTGGAGATTGGAATAGATTATATTGCACAGATGCTAAATGAAATCTTAAAACCGGAACAGAATACAATTGTTTTGCTGGAGACGATGGCTGGCAAAGGAAGTGAAGTTGGACGCACTTTTGAAGAATTAAAAGAAATTATTGATAAAGTGGAATTATCGGATAAACTGGGGGTATGCCTGGATACCTGCCATGTCTGGGATGCAGGATATGATATTGTAAATGACCTGGATGGGGTGATCACACACTTTGACAGCGTAATCGGACTGGACCGTCTTCGTGCCATACATCTGAATGACAGCCAGAATCCATTCGAGAGCCACAAAGACAGACATGCCAAGATAGGCGAAGGAAGTATTGGTATCGAGGCATTCGGCCGGATTATCAATCATCCGGCGCTCTGTGGTCTGCCCTTTGTACTGGAAACTCCTAATGATGATGAAGGATGGGCGAAGGAAATTGCCATGCTCCGGGAAATGTTTATACAAAATTAATTTGTATTTCAAAGCAGTATAACGTATAATTGTTGATTATACGATAATATTTATCACATAGTTGGAGAGGAGATTTATATGAAAAAGTTTGGTTGGAAAGTCCTGGCGGTCATTGCAGCTCTTTTGATCGCGGGAATCTATTACTACGTAACTTTGCCTGCTATTAATATTCATGCATCCGGATTCTGGACATTTTTAATGGCAGCTGTGGTCATCGTAGTTATTATTTACGGCTTACCGAGAATTAGGACGGTAGAGGATGCCAAAGACAGCAAAGGTCTGAAATTTGGTATCGGCATACTGGCATTGGTAGTTATCGTTTATATAGGAGGAAGTATTCTTTCTTCCCCGATTATTAATGCAAATAAGTACCAGAAGCTGATCACTGTGCAGACAAGAGATTTTAATGAGGATATCAAAGAGGCGGATTATTCTAAAATACCTCTTTTAGACAGAGATTCTGCAACACTTTTAGGAAATCGTAAAATGGGCAGTATGGTAGACATGGTTTCCCAGTTTGAAGTCAGTGATCTGTACACACAGATTAATTATCAGGATACTCCGGTTAGAGTAACACCCCTTGTATATGCCAATCTGATTAAGTGGTTTACCAACCAGTCAGAAGGGATACCGGCATATATCAAAATTGATATGGCAACTCAGGACACAGAACTTGTAAAACTGGATAAGCCGATCAAATATTCACAATCAGAGCATTTAAATCGGAACATTGACAGACATCTCAGGTTCCGCTATCCGACTTATATTTTCGATACACTTAGTTTTGAAATCGATGATAATGGTACCCCATACTGGGTATGCCCGGTAAAAAAATACAATATCGGGTTATTTGGCGGTGTCACTATCGGAAGAGTGGTACTTTGCAATGCCATAACAGGAGAAACACAGGATTTTGCAGTAGAAGATTGTCCGCAGTGGGTTGATCATGTGTATTCTGCTGATCTTTTGGTTCAGCTCTATGATTACTATGGAACCTTAAAGAATGGTTATTTTAACAGCGTTCTGGGACAGAAAGGCTGTCTGCGCACCACAACAGGATACAACTATCTGGCATTAGAAGATGATGTATGGGTTTATACCGGTATTACTTCTGTCAGTGGTGATCAGTCCAATGTAGGATTCGTGCTGATGAACCAGCGAACGATGGAAACCAGATTTTACGAGATCAACGGAGCCGAGGAATACTCAGCCATGGGTTCTGCAGAGGGCCAGGTACAGCATCTTGGGTACAAATCAACCTTCCCGCTCCTTTTGAATATAGCGGGAGAGCCGACCTATTTTATGGCATTGAAGGACAGTGCAGGACTTGTCAAAATGTACGCTATGGTTAATATTCAAAAATACCAGAACGTTGCTATCGGAGATACAGCGGCTGAGTGTGAAAAATCATATCGAAGCCTTCTAAAGCAGAATGGAATAGCCGTGGAGGAAACAAGATCAGTAAATGAAGCCAAAGGCAAGATTCAGAAAATAGCCCAGGGCGTTGTGGATGGAAATTCCCATTACTATATTATGTTAGAGGGGAATAAGGAGATCTTTGATGTCTCAGTTGTAGATTATCTGGATATTATTAAATATAATGAGGGTGATCAGATTACACTGGAATATACGCCGGGAGATAAGGCGAATACGGTATTGAGTATTAAATAATAAGAAAAAATCGGTATTAGATTTATTGATAATCTAGTACCGATTTTTATTTTTTCGAAATTCCATATTAAAAGAGAATTGTATCGTCAAATAAATCTAATAGTTGAAAGGGCTTTGTTAAAATAAAAAAGTAATTCATTACAAAAACCTGCATTTCATTACATCTTACTTCATAAACTTTATTTTGATGTTATAATCAAGAACTATCAATTGATTGGTTAACCAACTGGTTGACTATGGCACTAGAAAATTGTGCAGAGGGGAAGAGGTTAGATGATTAATCCATGGAAATTAAAAAAGCAACTGATTAATACAGATATATGCAGAAATTGTTTCAATAAAAAATATGGACTTAATTTGCAAAAAGAAGACATTCTCTATAGCTATTATGCTGCGAAATGTAGTGAATGCAATGCTCTTAAACATACAGTAAAAGGTTTTAGAGTTAAAGGGATGATAAAGATATTGTGTTGTAAAAGAGGTTTCATTAAGAAATCATATTAGAGATAAGGATTATTTGACGGTACAGGTATTAATCAATGGTTTATAAAAGGTCTACTTTTAATTATAAAATTATTGGTACAAAAAAAGTTATTTGTAAATTTACCAGGCGTAAAATTGGAAAAAGAGCTGGATTGCTTGAAAATAGTGGGAAAATTGGTATTATGTGATAAAATTAGGGAAAAATAAAGTGGCTGGTAAATAATGTAAAAAAGCTTGATTTTATGGGGGTTTTGAGGTATAGTGGGAAGAAAGAATGGTGGAAAAACGTTGGATTAATAGTAATATGGGATATATTGAAACTTTTCCCTTCAAGGTCTTTGAACATGTCTTCTACTTGATTAATAGTAATATGGGATATATTGAAACTCGGTTGTATTTGCGAGATCTTTTGAGCGTATGCCGATTAATAGTAATATGGGATATATTGAAACGATTCTGTTCTAAATCCTTTCCAGTACTTTCCACTTGATTAATAGTAATATGGGATATATTGAAACGAATGGTGCTCCTTATGCACGTTTGCCAGCTTACCGATTAATAGTAATATGGGATATATTGAAACTTTCTAAAACTGTGATCTCACGGTCCCTTCCCACAGATTAATAGTAATATGGGATATATTGAAACGAAAATTGATCGTGATGACTTTTCCCGGCTCCTGGAGATTAATAGTAATATGGGATATATTGAAACCGGGAACATATATAAATCTAGCAGACGGAACCATGATTAATAGTAATATGGGATATATTGAAACTACTCTTCCTGCCTCCGCTTTCTTTGCGTCTGAAGATTAATAGTAATATGGGATATATTGAAACGGGTATTGTGTTGCGGTACCGATAGACATTAGTTGATTAATAGTAATATGGGATATATTGAAACACATCGCTAAATGGAACGGAGATGCCCCGGAGGATTAATAGTAATATGGGATATATTGAAACAACATATTGAAGTAATAGAGCGTCACGAGTGTAAGATTAATAGTAATATGGGATATATTGAAACTTTAATAATCCTTCTCCAACTTTTAATTTAAGTTTACGATTAATAGTAATATGGGATATATTGAAACGTATCTTGATGCATTATATCTAGCTGCATTTTTAGATTAATAGTAATATGGGATATATTGAAACTATTTCCATGTCCGGTACAGCCAGAACGCAGACGGAGATTAATAGTAATATGGGATATATTGAAACGCAGTGTAGCGGTGGTGTGCCGCAGGCAGTGCAGGATTAATAGTAATATGGGATATATTGAAACTAGGTAAAGTGTTCGTTACCGGTTAATGTTTGCATGATTAATAGTAATATGGGATATATTCTAACCAATCACTCCTTTCCGATCAAGCATCTATACCAATGTTCAATAGTAAAATCAGACAGTGAGTACTTTTTTAAAACCAATTAAAAGTATAAAATTATCAGTAATTTTACAATTCTATCAGTAATTTGTGCATAATATGCTCGAGCACAGTTATAGAAAGGAATAATTAACCAGAGACGATAGCAATCAAAAAATTAATCCTAATTGTTTTTGGTTACTCCTTGACAAATGACCAAGAAATGGTTAGAATAACAGTTAGTCGATATGACAAAAACTGTGATGAGGAGTATTAAGAGTACTTGCGTTTCAGAGAGCTGCCGGATGGTGCGAGGCAGTAACGATAAAACTCCCAACTCGCCTCGGAGTTCCTTGATTGAATTTAGTAGATTAAGGCGGGAATTCCCGTTATAGAATTAATGAGTGCATCCTTTTTGGATGAATTAGAGTGGTACCACGGAAAGTAAAGCCCTTTCGTCTCTATAAGAAGACGAGAGGGCTATTTTTATTTAGGAGGAATGAACAATGGCAGTACCTTATAATCATAAGGCGGTTGAACAAAAATGGCGTAAGAACTGGGAGGCTGATCCGGTAAATGTAAATGATGGTAAGAAACCAAAATATTATTGTCTGGATATGTTCCCATATCCGTCAGGAAATGGACTTCATGTAGGACACTGGAGAGGATATGTAATCTCAGATGTCTGGAGCAGATATAAGATGCTTCAGGGATATTACCTGATTCATCCAATGGGCTGGGATGCGTTCGGACTACCAGCTGAAAACTATGCAATTAAGATGGGAGTGCATCCTGCTAAATCTACAGCAGAGAATGTGTCTAATATCAAACGTCAGATTAATGAAATTGCAGCAATTTACGATTGGGATATGGAAGTGAATACAACCGATCCGAATTTCTATAAATGGACTCAGTGGATATTTGTAAAAATGTTCAAGGCTGGATTAGCATATGAAAAGGAATTTCCTATTAACTGGTGCCCATCCTGTAAGACAGGACTTGCCAATGAAGAAGTTGTAAATGGGGCTTGTGAACGCTGTGGAACTCCTGTTACCAAGAAAAATTTAAGACAATGGATGCTGAAGATTACCGCATATGCTGACCGTCTGTTATCAGATCTGGATAAATTGGATTGGCCGGAAAAGGTAAAAAAGATGCAGTCTGACTGGATCGGAAAGAGTCATGGTGCTGAAGTTGACTTTAAAGTTGACGGGACAGATAATGCAATCACAGTTTATACAACGAGACCGGACACCCTTTACGGTGCAACATTCATGGTACTTGCTCCGGAGCATGCCATGGCTAAAGAATTGGCAACGGATGAAACAAGAGCAGAAGTAGAAGACTATATCTTCAAAGCGTCCATGAAATCTTCTGTTGACAGACTTCAGGATAAAGAAAAAACAGGTGTATTTACAGGAAGCTATGCAATAAATCCAATCAATGGTGCCAAGGTACCGATTTGGTTATCCGATTATGTACTTGCTGATTATGGTACAGGAGCGATTATGTGTGTACCGGCACATGATGACCGTGACTTTGAATTTGCAACAAAGTTTGGTATTCCGATTGTCCAGGTAATTGCTAAAGACGGTAAAGAAATTGAAAATATGACAGAAGCATATACAGAGCCAGGCATTATGATTAATTCCGGTGAATTCAATGGAATGAGCAGCCTGGATGCAAAACGTGATCTGCCGTCTCGTCTGGAGGACAGAGGAATCGGCAAGGTAACCACAAACTATAAACTGCGTGACTGGGTATTTTCCAGACAGCGTTACTGGGGAGAGCCGATTCCAATTGTTCACTGTGAACACTGTGGTGCAGTTCCCGTTCCGGAAGACCAGCTTCCGCTTACACTGCCTGAGGTTGAGAGCTATCAGCCGACAGGTACCGGAGAATCACCGCTTGCTGGAATTGATGAGTGGGTAAATACTACATGTCCGGTTTGTGGAGCGCCTGCAAAGAGAGAAACCAATACCATGCCTCAGTGGGCTGGTTCATCCTGGTATTTCTTACGTTATGTAGACAGCCATAATAATGAAGAACTGGTTTCCAAAGAAAAAGCAGATAAACTCCTGCCGGTTGATATGTATATCGGTGGTGTAGAACATGCAGTTCTTCATTTGCTGTATTCCAGATTTTATACCAAGTTCCTGAACGATATTGGAGTTGTAGATTTTGACGAGCCATTTACAAAATTGTTCAATCAGGGAATGATTACTGGTAAAAATGGTATTAAGATGAGTAAATCAAAAGGAAATGTCGTTTCTCCGGATGATTTAGTTAATGATTATGGATGTGATTCCCTTAGAATGTACGAACTTTTCGTAGGACCGCCGGAATTAGATGCAGAGTGGGATGACAGAGGAATCGATGGAGTATATCGGTTTATCAACCGTTTCTGGAATCTGGTAATGGATAATAAGGATAAAAACATGGCTGCATCCAAAGAGATGGTCAAAATCCGTCATAGAATGGTTCATGATATTACACAGCGTCTGGAAAGCTTTAACTTAAATACCGTAATCTCTGGTTTTATGGAATATAATAATAAGATGATCGACCTTGCTAAAAAAGAAGGCGGCATTGATCAGGAAACTTTAGAGACAGCAGTGATTCTGCTCTCTCCATTTGCACCTCATTTGAGTGAGGAACTCTGGGAAGAGTTAGGAAACAGCGGTTCTGTATTTAAGAATCAGTGGCCGGTGCATGATGAAGATGCGATGAAGGATGATGAGATTGAAGTTCCGGTACAGATTAATGGCAAAACAAAAGCTGTTATTAATGTTCCGGCAGAGATTTCTAAAGAAGATGCAATTGCGGCTGGTAAAGAAGCAGTTGCGGATAAACTGACGGGTACCATTGTAAAAGAAATTTATGTGCCTAAGAAAATTATTAATATTGTGCAGAAATAAGAAGAATGTGACAGTCATAGGAAATCTATGGCTGTCTTTTATGTATGCATGTTTATAACTAATTTTACAATTATATGCATGAAACTGTTGACAACCCAGAAATTTAGTGTTAAATTTGATTAAGCGGGAAAGCAGTTGAAGGCAACTTTTGAATCTGTCTTTCTTTTTTTACGAATTATTTTACTTTTTATTTAGGAGGATCTAGGAATGAAAAAGATGATTGTAACTGCACTTGCTGCATCCCTTATTTTATCACTTGCAGGATGTGGAAGCAAAGGAGCAGAAACGGAAAAGACCACAGCGGCAGCTGGTGAAACAAAAGAAGCAGGAGCGGAGGCAGCAGGTACAGAAGCCACAGGCGGTACTTTAGTAATGGCTACTAATGCGGAGTTTCCTCCATATGAATACCGCGAAGGAGATAATGTAGTTGGTATTGATGTGGAAATTGGTGAAGCAATTGCAAAAAGCATGGGCATGGAATTAAAAGTAGAGGATATGGCATTTGACTCAATTATTGTAGCAGTGGATGCAGGAAAAGCAGATGTAGGGCTTGCTGGACTTACTGTAACAGAAGATCGCCTTATGAATGTTAATTTCTCAGATCCATATACAACAGCTACGCAGGTAGTTATTGTTAAAGATGACAGTCCGATCACTTCCCCGAATGACCTGGAAGGAAAGAAGATCGGTGTTCAGCTTGGTACTACCGGAGATCAGTATGCAGGAGATATCAAGGATGCTACGGTAGAAAGATACAACAAAGGTTTCGAAGCAGTACAGGCAATGACTCAGGGAAAAATTGATGCAGTAATCATTGACCGTGAGCCGGCAAAAGTGTTTGTTGAGCAGAATGAAGGCATCAAAATGTTAGATGAAGCTTATACAGAAGAAGAATATGCAATTGCTATCAAAAAAGATAATGAAGAGTTATTGAAAAAGGTAAATACTGCACTTGCAGAACTGAAATCTTCAGGAGAACTGCAGAAAATTTTGGATAAATATATTAAGGCACAATAAAACAAAGGAAGATAAGCTATGGCGGAAAAATTTTATCTCAATTTTATTAAAGATGACCGTTGGAAATACCTTACAGACGGATTGTTAACGACCCTTGAAATTACTTTATTTGCAGTACTTATCGGTATTTTATTGGGATTCCTGGTTGCTGTGATACGTTCGACTTATGAAAAGACAGGAAAACTGAAGATTTTAAATTTCATCTGTAATGTATACCTGACCATAATCCGCGGAACGCCAGTAGTAGTACAGTTATTGATTACGTATTTTGTTATTTTTGCTGCTTTTGACATTAATAAGGTGCTGGTTGCAATCCTTGCTTTTGGTATTAATTCGGGTGCATATGTAGCTGAGATTATTCGTGGAGGAATTCTTTCTATTGATAACGGACAGTTTGAAGCAGGACGAAGCCTGGGTTTTAATTATCCTCAGACTATGATTTATATTATCTTGCCACAGGTGTTTAAAAATGTACTTCCGGCTTTGGCGAATGAATTTATCGTATTATTAAAGGAAACATCAGTAGCTGGTTATATCGCATTGCAGGATTTGACAAAAGGCGGCGATATTATTCGAAGCCAGACATATTCTGCGACTATGCCTCTTCTGGCAGTGGCGGCAATCTATTTAGTACTGGTTATGATATTTACGTATCTGGTAAAATGTCTTGAAAGGAGGTTGCGTAACAGTGAGCGATAGAGGAGAAGTTTTAATTCGAGTTCAGAATCTTACAAAAGCCTTTGGTGATTTTAAGGCATTAAATGATGTATCTACAGAAATCCGTTCCGGTGAAGTTGTATTTATTGTCGGACCGTCCGGTTCTGGTAAAAGTACATTTCTGCGTTGCCTGAATCGATTGGAAGAGCCGACTTCAGGACATATTTTATTTGAAGGTGTAGATATACTGGATCCAAAAACAGACATTAACCTTCATCGTCAGAAGATGGGAATGGTGTTTCAGCACTTTAATCTTTTTCCGCACATGACAATACTTAAAAATATGACGATTGCGCCTATGAAGCTTCAGAAGAAGACACAGGAAGAAGCAGAAAAGGAAGCAATGCAGCTGTTAGAAAAAGTCGGGCTTGCTGACAGGGCAAATGCTTATCCAAGCCAGTTATCCGGAGGACAAAAACAGCGAATTGCTATCGTGCGTTCTCTTTGTATGAAGCCGGATGTGATGCTGTTTGATGAGCCTACTTCAGCCCTTGATCCGGAAATGGTAGGAGAGGTACTGAACGTTATGGCAGACCTGGCAAGAGAAAATATGACAATGGTAGTAGTAACACACGAGATGGGATTTGCAAAAGAAGTTGCAGACCGTATTCTGTTTATGGCAGAAGGGCAGATAATAGAAGAAAATAATCCCAAAGACTTCTTTGGTAATCCAAAGAGTGAAAGACTGAAGAGCTTTTTGAGTAAAGTATTATAGATTATTGAAATAAATAATAGGTTTAATTAAAAGTTATTGCGTTGCCCTAAATGGGTAATACAATAACTTTTTTATTAAACACAATTAACTCCAAATAATACACGTTTATTGCGAAATTTATTCACCAGGACCTCTGCATTATGCCAATTCAGCGGCAGTGCAGACATATGTTATCTTAGCGAACCGGGGTGTATTCAATCTCTGATTCTTCTTCCGTAGATTCCAATTTAAATATAACCGGGCGCAGACCGTCATTACAGCTGCAGATCGCAACTCCTGGTTTCCTGATCCAATCGCCATAGTAAAATAAGTTTTTTCCGGTGCCGTGTGCCAGAGCAAATACATATTGATAAATTGCTTTCCAGGCCTCATCGCAAAAGCCGTCTGGTTTTGCATAGTCAGCATAAAAGGTTTGCCCTTCTTTCATCATGGGACATGCAGTCAATCCTTCTGCTCCATATTCATTTGCTAATTCTTTGTCTAAAGTCGTTTTCAATACAGTGATTTTTACTTTTTTCATAATGGTTCATATCCTCCCGAAATTACGAAATCTGTTCGATACCGGAAATATTAGAGTCAATAATCATAGAATAGTTGGTATGGTAAATAACAAATCCTGGCTTTCCGCCATTGGTTTTTTTTACATGCTTCTTTTCTACATAATCTATTTCTACTTTTTCCGCATTACGGTTTTTTGAATAATATGCTGCCAGACGGGCTGCCTCCTCAAAAGTACGGTCGGGAAGTTCTTCGTTGTTTGCTTTTACAATTACGTGAGAGCCGGGTGCACCTTTGGCATGAAACCACCAGTCATTTCCGGTAGCGATTTTAAATGTAAGCTCATCATTCTGGAAATTGTTTTTTCCAACATACATATGGTAACCGTCACTGGACAGGTAGTGAAATGGCTTTGAAGTAATCTTCACTTTTTTGCCGGTATATTTACGTTTAATATAACCGTAATCCATTAACTCTTCTTTTACCTGAACCAGATCTTCCTCAGACAAAGCAATGTCCAGAGAAGTGCTGATGGATTCCAGATGTTTGATTTCATCCTGAGTCTCTTCGATCAGATCAGTCAGTGCCTCATATGTACGCTTTAATTTATTGTATTTATCAAAATTCTTTTTTGCATTTTCCTGTGGAGTTAAGGTTGGATCCAGAGGAATCGTAATCATTTCGTTGGTATAGTAATTAAGTGCCTCTAATTTTTTAGCGCCAGATTCCAGGTTATATCCATAAGTATTGATCAGTTCTCCATACACCTTATGTTTATCCCGTTTTTCCGTATCCTTAAGCTGTTTCAGCTGCAGATCGTATTTTTTACGGTTACGTTCCAGAGCAGTCTGGACAATTCTTCTGAGATCGGAAGATTTTTGGCGGATACGGGTTATTGTATTTTTTACGGCATAGTAATTTTCCAGAACCTCCGAGATACCTGGATAGATTTTCGTGGTTTTGTCTTCGTACTGAGTCAGCGGAATACTGGAAAAATCGATCGGTTCTTCACCCTGAAATATAATATTCGGAGAGAAAATACCGTTTTTTACATCCTCCATAATAAAGGAAAAGATACGGTAAAGGTGGGTTAATTCCAGTTCGCTGAAACTATTGGCGCTCTGGTCAGATTCCAGGGATGCACGATGGCATATTTCTTCTGCAGTCAGAGGGCTGATACCTGTGAATGTCGTATAGAGAGCTTTCGCAAGAGCCATTGGTTTAGAAGAAATCTCTGCTGCAAAAGTTTCCGTGGTAACCTCTAACGGATTCCATTTATGCTGCGTCTCTGGAATAAAGTATGTCCGCCCCGGCAGTACTTCCCGGACAGAACTCATTTGCAGGGACACATGTTTGATACTGTCAATGATCATATTATCTTCGTTGCAGAAAATAATGTTGCTGTGTTTTCCCATGATTTCCACAACGAGGGTTTTTCTGCACACATCACCCAGTTCGTTTAAATGTTCAATCTCAAAATTAATAATTCGTTCCAGTCCCGGCTGCCAGACCCGAAGAATCTTGCCACTGCCGATATGTTTCCGAAGCAGCATACAGAAATTAGGAGCAGTCATAGGACTTGGCTTATTTACCTTGGTCAGATAAATAAGGGGCAGACTGGCACCTGCAGAAATCAGCAGGCGGTACTGAGTTTTTTGATTTTTTATGGTAAGCATCAGCTCGTCATTTTCCGGCTGAGCAATCTTGTTGATTTTACCGCCACATATGGTATCGTTTAATTCCTTTACCATATTGGCAATTACAATTCCGTCTAAAGCCATGTTTTTCATCCTCCTGGTGTGAATCTTATATCCACATATGTAAGAAGTGGATTCTTAATAGTATAGCAGATAAGAGGGGGAAAATCTAGAGAAATTCAGTTTTCCACAACAAAGAACCTCTTATCAAAAAAACTCTTCTATTCCACAAATGAAAGCGTTATAATAACATTCAAAGCAATAAGAAAGCAATAAGTAATATATTATATTTTCAAACATTTCAATTGGACAGATAAAACGAAGGAGACACATGCAGATTAACAGATTATTTGAAATCGTATATTTATTATTGGAGAAACAGGGGACTACGGCGCGTGAGCTTGCGGAGCATTTTGAGGTTTCGGTAAGGACAGTTTACCGAGATATTGATACGCTGTGCCAGGCGGGAATCCCGATTTATACAAATAAAGGCAGAGGCGGCGGGATTCATCTGATGGATAACTTTATACTGGACAAGTCCGTTTTGTCGGATATGGAGCGTCAGGAAATTCTGTGGGGATTGCAGGGTCTAAATGCGGTTAAAGCGGCAGATAATGATGAAGTGCTGTCCAGAATGCGGTCTCTTTTTGGGGCACATAAAACGGATTGGGTACAGGTTGATTTTTCGGACTGGACCGATCAGCGGCAGAAGGTCTTTGGGAAGATCAAAGAAGGGATTATTCTAAAAAAGGTGATCCAGATTGAATATTATAATTCAGAAGGCGTAAAATCTACCAGACAGGTAGAGCCATTGCAGCTTTGGTTCAAGGATAAGAGCTGGTATTTGAAAGGATTTTGCAGGAAAGCAGGAGAAATGCGGCTTTTTCGGATTACCCGAATGAAGCAGGTGAAGGCATTGGAGGAGAACTTTGACAGAATGCTGCCGGTACAGGAATCCAAAGCAAAGAAAGGTTACCGTGAGCAAAGTTATATGGTGGAGATAACACTTCATATAGATGCATCCTGTGCTTACCGGGTGTATGATGAGTTTGAGGAAGCACAGATTCAGGTTCAGGAAGATGGCAGCTTTCTGGCTAAATTAAAATGTCCCGAAAATGAATGGGTTTACGGTTACATCCTTTCTTATGGACCATTAGTCCGGGTGATGGCGCCTGAGCGGGTGAAAAAACTCGTAAAAGAAAGATTGGAAAATACTTTGAAATATTATTGCTGACGATTTATTTAATATGACATGCAGTTGTCAGATTATGCCTGTTATACTCTCTTTAACCGATACGAAATTTATGCGGTAATAAAAACAGAAAATAAGAGAGGTATCACTATGAATTATGAAATCGTATATTTAGAAGAGAAAAAAGCAGCAGGATTGAAGATCAGAACCAATAATGCCAGCCCGGATATGGGAGCAGAAATAGGCGGACTCTGGAAGCGTTTTTTTGAAGAGGGCATTTTCTTTCAAATGCCGGGAAAGGTGAATGATAAAAGTATTGGATTATATACCAACTACGCGGGAGACCATAAGGATGACTATGACATGTTTGTATGCTGTGAGATAGATAAAGCAGCCCAAATACCGGAAAGCCTAGCGACTACGGTCATTCCCAAGGGAAATTATGCTAAATTCATTGTAAAGGGAAATATGGTAACAGCAGTACAGGAATTCTGGATGAAACTCTGGAGTATGGATTTAAAGAGGACCTATGTGGCAGACTTTGAAGAATACCAGCCTGGAGGCGATATGGATAATGCAGAAATTCATATGTACATCGGAATAGAGAATGCAGATTAATGTAATTAAGTGCAGGATTTAAGATTTATTATATTTGGGTTTAGATGAGTAATGACGCTTTGTAAATGAGAGGTAGTGTACGGAAAGAGGAGGGTGCGAGCCAGTCGAATACTATCCGCCAAAAAGCACTCTGGGAAGGTAAGTAAATACTCAGCTCTGCTATACGCCTTCCAAATCAATGTCCTGGCT
>OKWQ01000108.1_pt1 | contig 84465 bp, 82 predicted proteins | sample 1607071 | NCBI WGS metagenome assembly OKWQ01 (sample SAMN07501039, study PRJEB24779) | human gut metagenome
GCCCAGGTAAAAGCACTGGATAACGCAATAAAGAATCTGGAAGTAGAAGCACCACAGCCATCTAAGACAGAGTTAACCAAGAAAATCGCAGAAGCAAAAGCGATAGAAAAAGGTGACTATACCGATGCATCCTTTAAGGCATTAACCGATGTGATCGCAGAAGCAGAAAAAGTAGCGGCAGATCCAAAAGCAACCCAGGCAGTAATCGATGCCCAGGTAAAAGCACTGGATGCAGCGATAAAGAATCTGCAAGTCGTAACACCACAGCCATCTAAGACTGCATTAAACGCTAAGATTGCTGAAGCAAAGGCAATTAAAAAAGGCAACTATACCGATGCATCCTTTAATGCATTATCTGCAGCAATTGCAGAGGCAGAAAAAGTGGCAGCAGATCCAAAAGCAACCCAGGCAGCAATCGATGCCCAGACTGCAGCGCTGACAAAAGCAATTCAGGGATTAAAAGCAGACCCAGACAAAGAAGCAGCAGCGAAGGTGCAGGCATCTACCGTAACTGTAAAAGCGGCAAATCAGGCTTCCAGATACATTAAATTAAGCTGGAATAAAGTTGCTGATGCTGACGGATACGTAGTAATGAACGAGACCAGCAAGGGATGGAAAACAGTTAAAACAATCAAGAAAAACAGCACTACATCCTATGTATACAAAAAAGCTGAGCTTGGTAAGAAATACAAATTTGCAGTAAAGGCATATAAGAAAGCAGATGGTAAAACAGTTTACAGCAAGTATAAAAAAGTTTCCATTAAAGCAGTTCCCCAGAGCCCGGCTATAAGAGCCAAGGCATCAAAAGGAAGCGTAAAAGTAACATGGAAAAAAGTATCTTCTGTTGTAACCGGATACCGAATATACAGGAAAACAGGCAAAACCTGGAGCCGTATTGGAATTGTAGACCGCGATACCACCATTTTTAAAGATAAGAAAGTGAAAAAAGGAAAAACTTATACTTACAGAGTACGTGCTTACAGGAAATCAAATGGTAAGAATGTCTATGGTAAGTACAGCAACGAGATCAAATTGCAAGCAAAATAATCATTCGAAACGATGATCTGGATATGCCCGAAATAAAAAAGTAAGATGATAAAATAGGTCCTCATCTATAAGTTTTTATAGAAGAGGATCTATTTTTTCACTGTTTTTGCTTAAGAAATTCTATATTTTTCCTAATAAATTTGTATGGAGTATTATGGCCAAAAAATATATAATAACAACGAAAGATGAATATAAAACATGTACAAAATGTACAAAGAAAAGGGAGGACATTCCATGAGAAAGACAAAAAGATTTTTAGCACTAGGTTTAGCGGCATGTACATCAGTAGCTTTATTGGCAGGTTGTGGTTCTTCAACCACCGAATCAAATTCAACAACGAAAGCCACAGAAGCAGGTACAACTGCTGAAACAAAAGAAGCTCAGGGAGACACTGCAAAGACAGATGAAGGAAGCGGAGATACAGCCGGGGTAAAGGAAGTAGGAGTATTTCTTTATAAATTTGATGATACTTATATCTCTACCGTTAGACAGAATCTGGAAAAGATTCAAAAAGAAAATCCGGATAAGGTTAACTTTACCTTCTATGACGGTAAGGGTGACCAGCCTACACAGAATGACAGTATTGATACCATTCTTCAAAAAGATGTGGATCTTCTAATGGTTAATTTAAATGATACCGGAGCGGCTCAGACCGTAGTGGATAAAATCAAAGCAGCGGACAAGCCAGTTGTATTCTTTAACAGAGAGCCAGTTGACCAGACAGCAATCAAATCTTATGACAAAGCATGTTTTGTAGGTACCAATGCAAAAGATGCGGGTATTATCCAGGGCAAGATGATTGCAGACCTTTGGAGCTCAGATACAGCAAAATATGATAAAAACGGCGATGGCGTTCTGCAGTATGTAATGTTAAAAGGTGAGCCGGATAACCCGGAAGCAGTTGCAAGAACAGAATATTCTGTAAAGACAGTAGAAGAAGCAGGGATTAAAACAGAGCAGCTGGAAATTCAGGTTTGTAACTGGGATCAGTCACTGGCACAGAATGCAACAGAAGCATGGCTTTCAAAATTAGGCGAAAAGATAGAAGTAGTTATTGCAAATAACGATGGAATGGCACAGGGGGCTATCGCAGCGTTACAGGCACAGGGATATAACAATGGCGATGCAGAGAAATTTATACCGGTATATGGTGTAGATGCTACAGAAGCAGCACAGGATTTAATCAAACAGGGCTTTATGTCCGGAACAGTTCTTCAGGATGCACCTGCTATGGCAGAAGCATTATTTGCAACAGGATTAAATCTTGCAGAAGGAAAAAGTGCCGTTGACGGAACCGAGTACCAGTTTGATGATACCGGATATGCAATTCGTATCCCTTATCAGGAATTTACAGGCAAATAAATATGGAATAGGTAACTGCACAGTGTAGGTAATCTTCATTGTGCAGTTGCTAAGTAAAGGAAAAGTGGTGAATGGAATATGGCAGAAAAATATGTTTTGGAAATGATAGATATTGAAAAGCAGTTTCCAGGTGTAAAAGCCCTTGATCATGCACAGTTAAAATTAAGGCCTGGCACTGTCCATGCACTGATGGGTGAAAACGGCGCCGGAAAGTCTACCTTAATGAAATGTTTATTTGGTGTCTATGATGAAGATGGCGGAGAGATAATCGTAGAGGGAAAGAAGACTAAATTTTCCAATCCCAAACAGGCAATGGAAAATGGAGTTGCAATGGTACATCAGGAATTGAATCAGGTATTGCAAAGAGATGTTATGGATAATATCTGGCTGGGAAGATATCCAAGCAAAGGTGGGATTATCAGTCAGCGTTCTATGTATGAGGAAACAAAAAAAGTATTTGATAAATTAGAAATCGATGTAGATCCCAAATCAAAAATGGCGAAGCTGTCTGTATCCCAAAGACAGATGGTAGAAATCGCCAAAGCGGTTTCTTACAATGCGAAGATTCTGGTATTAGATGAGCCGACCTCGTCTCTTACTCAGGAAGAAGTAGATCATCTGTTTCGCATTATTAACCGTTTAAGAGACCAGGGATGTGCAATTGTATACATATCTCATAAAATGGAAGAGATCTTGGAAATATCAGACGAAGTTACCATCATGCGTGACGGACAGTGGGTAGATACCAAATCTGCGGCAGAACTGACCACAGATAAGATCATTAAGCTGATGGTTGGACGTGATCTGACTAACCGTTTTCCGCCTAAGACCAATAAAATGGGAGAAGTCATTCTAGAGGTAAAACATTTAACCGGGAAATACCAGCCCTCCGTTATTGATGCATCTTTTGAACTTCATAAGGGAGAAATTCTTGGAATTGCAGGTCTGGTAGGATCCAGGAGAACAGAGTTAATCGAAACCATTTTTGGCATTGCCCATAAGAGCGAGGGTGAGATCCTGCTCCACGGAAAACCTGTCGATAATAAAGATTCCAGAACAGCAATTAAAAATGGATTTGCCCTTCTTACAGAAGAGCGTCGTGCGACAGGTATTTTTGGTGGTCTGAATATTCTTTTTAACAGTGTAATCGCTAATATTGACCGCTATAGTAAAAAGGGACTATTAGATAACAAAAAAATGTCAGAAGATACCAAATGGGTAATCGACAGTATGAATGTTAAAACTCCTTCCCAAAAGACGGCGATACGAAGCCTTTCCGGTGGAAACCAGCAAAAAGTAATTATCGGAAGATGGCTCTTAACAGAACCGGAGATTCTGCTCTTAGATGAACCAACAAGAGGAATTGATGTTGGGGCAAAGTATGAAATCTATCAGCTGATTATCGATCTGGCGTCTAAGGGAAAAGGTGTAATCATGGTTTCGTCTGAGATGCCCGAGCTGCTTGGCATCTGCGATCGGATACTAGTTATGTCAAATGGACATGTGTCCGGGATCACTAATACAGAGGAGCTGGATCAGGAGCGGATTATGGCTCAGGCAGCGAAATATGTTTAAGAACGGAAGGTGCAGATATGGAAAAAATAAAAACTGATGGAAAGAAGTTTAACATTAATGAATTTCTTGTTAAATATGCATTATATATTGTACTGATACTTATGATTGTTTTCTTTATCATAAAAGAACCAAGCTTTTTATCTCTTGGTAATTTTACGAATATACTTAGCCAGGCATCTACAAGAGCAATACTGGCACTTGGTGTTGCAGGATTGATTGTACTACAGGGAACGGATCTTTCTGCCGGTCGTATCTTAGGTCTTACCGCGATTATCTCAGCATCTATGCTGCAGTCAACTACCTATGCGGCAAGAATGTATCCAAATCTCCCGGCATTACCACTTGTTATTCCGTTATTGGGTGCAATGGCAGTAGGTATGATTTTTGGATTAATTAATGGATTTGGTGTTGCTAAGTTAAAGGTACATGCATTTATTATTACATTGGGTACTCAGCTGATCGCATATGGTGTATCATGTCTCTATATTGACCGCCCACCGCTTGGGGCACAGCCGGTTGCCAATCTGGATCAGCGTTATATTCATTTTGTAACAGGTGGTTTTCAAATTACAAGTGAATTTAAGATTCCGTATCTGGTGTGCTATCTGGCAATTATTGCAATCATCATGTATATTATCTGGAATAAGACTAAGCTTGGTAAAAATATGTTTGCCATTGGGGGAAATCCGGAAGCTGCTGAAGTATCCGGTGTAAATGTGGTAAAAAATATTATGATCATTTTTATGATTTCAGGTGTTTTATACGGTGTAGCGGGATTTTTAGAGGCAGCAAGGGCGGGTTCTACAACCAGTAACACAGGTTTGAACTATGAACTGGATGCGATTTCAGCCTGTGTTGTAGGTGGAGTTTCCTTTACCGGTGGTGTTGGAACTATTCCTGGTGTATTAATCGGAGCTACGTTGCTGCAGGTAATTAACTATGGACTGAACTTTATCAGCGTAAGTCCATACTGGCAATATATCATTCGTGGTTTAATTATTATCGTTGCCGTATCATTGGATGTACGTAAATATCTTGCTAAGAAATAACAAAATGATACATTGAGGAAAAGGATCAGAACTTATGGAGGAGTAAACATAAAGATATGGAAGAACAAATAAATGATTTATCATCAGCAGAGCAGCAGGATGATATAGAGCAAAAGAAAACCGTGCGAGACTGTCTCTATGGCAGAATAAATGTTTCGCTAAAAACTATGGACAGGATTATATTCAGCCTGGTTCTGGCAATTATAGCGGCACTAATCTGTGGGATTATATTTTAACATACAAAGGAATTTATATTAGCATTTTCAATTATTAATATGCACGCGAAAAAGATGCGTAATGGAAAGAAAAAATTCCTTTACGCATCTTTTTATGTTATAATAACAAAATAATTTCGCGTTAATTTTCAAATAAAAAAATATATTTTTTAGGAGTGTATATGGACTTATATAAGGTGATTATAGCGGACGATGAAGCAGAAATCAGGGAGGGGATTATCCGTAAAATTGATTGGGCAAAGTATGGTTTCCAGGTGATTGGAAGTGCGGAAAACGGCAAGGAGGCTCTGGATCTGGCTGAAAAGCTTCAGCCGGATGTGATGATGACAGACATTATGATGCCCTTTATGGATGGACTTGAACTGGGAAAAGCTTTGCGCAAGAAAAATCCGTCTACGAAGCTGATTGTATTTTCCGGTTCTGACGATCTGGAATATGCCCACAAAGCAATTTCTATTAATGTAGTAGAGTATGTACTTAAACCTGTGAATGCAGAGGATATGGGAAAAATATTGACAAAGCTCAGGCTTTCTCTGGATGAACGGTATGAAAGTATGAGAAATCTGGAGAATCTCAGGCAGCATTATATGGACAGTCTTCCGGTTATCCGGGAGCAGTTTTTAGTCAGCCTTCTGGAAGGGAGGGTTACCCAGGAGCAATTTAACCGCAGTGCAGCCATGGCGGGAATTAATGTAGATGCCACAGGATTTATCGCCTGCCTGATTCAGATTGAAAAGGGGGTTTTGGAAGAGTCGGTAGAAAATATCTTTAAAAATCATGATGATGCTCTTATTCCTATCACGATCAAACATCTCGTAGATGAGGAAATTAGAAAATACTGTGATTTTACAAGTTTTTTCTATGGAGATATTATTGCAATTATCGTCAATGCCAGATGCAGAGAAGAAATCTATGATCTGATTTCCGGAATTGATGAGGTATGCAGGGAGTCCCAGAAAATTTACGGGCTTGTGATATCCGGTGGTATCAGCCTTATGTGCCATGAGCCACAGACCTTACGCTACGCCAGAAAAGAAGCGCAGTCTGCTTTGGATTACAGACTGGTTCTGGGGTCTGGAAGAGCTATTTATATCGGTGATGTGGAGCCGGATACTTCTGTGCTGCTGCAGTTTAAAGGTCAGGATGAACATGCGATAGTCACTGCTATAAAAATGGGAAAAAGAGAAGACATTATAGAAAAAATTGAAGAGGTATTTGCCAAGTTCGGTGATACGGTTTTGGAAATAGAGCAGTACCGGATTTATTTTATGGAAATTAAGATTTCCCTGCTGCGTCTCTGCCAGACTTATGGCTTAGATCTGGAAGAGGCATTAGGTGAAAACTTTAATAACGACAATCAATTGGAAAAACTGGGTTCCATGGACAACCTGCAAAGATGGGTACAGGAAATCAGCCTGCGGATCAGCAGTATGATAAAAAGTGAGCGTGTTCATACGTCCAGTTATATGGTGGATACGGCAGTACAATATGTACGGGACAATTATGCAGACAGTGAGCTGACTGTAGAAAGGCTCAGCGAACTCCTTCATGTCAGTCCTACTTATTTTTCTACGATTTTCAAAAAGGAAACCGGAAGCAGTTTTATCGGGTATTTGACAGAAACCAGGCTGGAAAAAGCAGTGGAACTTTTGAATACAACCAACGACAAGAGCTATCAGATTGCAGAAAAGGTAGGATATCTGGAACCAAACTATTTCAGTTATGTGTTTAAGAAAAAGTTTGGTGTGTCCCCATCCAGATACCGTAATACCTAATAGAGGTTGCTATGATTCCAATAATTAAAAAGTACATATCTAAAGCAAAAAAATGGTACCAGAAAAAAAGCATTCAGAACATGCTCTCCATTTATTTTACACTGCTTTCCGTAGTTGGAATGGTATTGATTGCTGTGCCCCTCTATCTGAATTTTACCAATACGGCAGAGCATATGGTGGAACAGGAAAACAAGCATGTCATTGACCAGACGAATCAATTTCTGGATACTTATTTGAGAAATATTATGAATGTCTCCAATTCTGTTTATTATCAGGTAATTAAAAATGCGGATCTTGCCAAAGACACTATCGTAGAGCAGCTGGACCTGCTTTACAACACCAACCGGGAACAGCTGGTGAGTATCGCTATTTTTAATCTGTTCGGAAAGGTTGAAGCTGCAGCTCCCTTATCTAATCTCAAAGAAAATATTGATCCTAGGGATGAGGAATGGTTCAGAAATGCGGAAGCTCAGATTGAAAATCTGCATTTTTCAAAACCCCATGTACAAAATCTGTTTAATGATCCGGATAACCGATACCGCTGGGTAGTATCGATGAGTAATGATGTTGAAATCACGAAGAATGGCAAAAGGGAAAATGGCGTCTTGCTGGTAGATATGAATTTCAGCGGAATTGAGCGGGTGTGCCAAAGTGCAAATATCAGTGATTCCGGATATGTCTATCTCATGGATGCAGATGGAGAGATTATTTATCATCCAAAGCAGCAGTTATTATATTCGAAATTAGAGAAAGAATCCAATGTGGAAGCAGCAGGGTTAGATGATGGAAACCATACGGAGATCTTTCAGGGCGAAAAGCGTCTGGTAACCATAAAAACCGTAGGTTATACCGGGTGGAAACTGGTGGCAGTTACGCCCCTTACAGAAGTTGTGGCAAAATATTCCCAGATCCGGATCTTTGTTCTGTTTATCTTTTGTTTTGGATTATTCGTATTAATATTTGTCAGCCTTTTGGTATCCGCCAGAATTGCAAACCCCATTAAGCGCCTGGAAAAATCTGTTAAGAAGCTGGAAAAAGGAGATTTGAATGTAGAAATTACAGCCAGTGGTCCCTACGAGATTATGCATCTGGGCAAGACGGTGCGTTCTATGGTAGAACAGATGAAGAAATTAATGGATGACATTGTAGTGGAGCAGGAACAGAAACGTAAAAGTGAACTGGATGCGCTGCAAACCCAGATTAATCCCCACTTTTTGTACAACACGCTGGATTCTGTCATCTGGATGATTGAAAATGAACGTTATGAAGGAGCAATTACCATGGTTACCTCCCTTGCGAGACTGTTTCGGATAAGTATCAGTAAAGGGAAGTCTATTATCACGGTTAAAGACGAGTTAGAACATGCCCGCAACTATCTCACCATACAGAGCATCCGTTATAAAAATAAGTTTACTTATGAGATTCAGGCGGAGGAAGAGACTTTGCAGCTGGCTACTATGAAGCTGATTATTCAGCCTATGGTGGAAAATGCCATCTATCACGGAATGGAATACATGTTAGAAGATGATGGGGGTAAGATTGTCATTAAGTCTTATATCAGGGATGAGGATCTCTTCATAGAGATATGTGATAATGGTATCGGAATGGCACCGGATGTACTGGCAAGCCTGCTATCAAGGGAACAGCGGGTAAGGAGCAGAGGCTCCGGTATCGGAATGAATAACGTGCATGAAAGAATCTGTCTGTATTTTGGCAGGGATTACGGCGTACACGTAGAAAGTGAAGCGGATGAAGGGACAAGGGTGACGATTCATTTGCCAAGGATCCCGATAGAAGAGATCGGTCAGGAGGGAGGAGCATTTTGAAAAAGAAATATTATTTTCCTGTCTTCATATTAGGAGCAATTTTATTTTTCAGCCTCTATATCTTATCCCGGGAGACAAATGTAAAAGAGATTCCGGTGAAAAATATCTCCGTTATTACAAGAGGAAAGCTGAGTGAGAGCTGGGAGAATTTTAAACAGGGGGCAGAGCAGGCAGGAACAGATCTGAATGCAAATATCCGCATGATCAGTCTGGGGAATGAGGAAGCGAATAAACTGGAAGAACAAATCGAATTACTGGAACGGGAAGTGAATTCCGATGCAGACGCCATTGTTATCGCTCCTGTAGATCATGAGCATATGGCAGAATCTCTGGCTAAAATGAAAAGAAATATCCCGGTGGTTCTTGTGGAATCGAATGTGGATTCCAAGCTGCCTTATGAAGTTATTGCCTGTGACAATAAGAAGATGGGAACTGCATTGGCAGAAGAAGTGATGCGACATGGAAATTTCCGTAAAAAAGTGCTTCTGATTAACGGAGACATTTCCTGCAGCAGCGTTTTAGACCGGGAGGCAGCATTTCGGGATACCATGAAGATCAGTTATAATGAGATACTGGAATGGGAGCAGGCGGACTACAGCAGTGAAACCATCTTAAACTATCTGCAAACAAACAATGTGGATGTGATTGTGGCGTTCGATACGGAAATACTGGAAAATGCCGCAAAGGCTTTAAAGGAATATGAAGATCAGTATCCGCCGCAGCTTACAGAGCTGTATGGTGTGGGAAGCAGCAGCAAGGTTATCCGTTATCTGGAAAATGATAACATTGTCAGCATTGTTGTCCAGGATGATTACAGCATGGGGTATCTGGGAGTGAGGGATGCCATCAATGCAATCAACGGCAGGGAAGAAAAAGAAAGAACAGAAATTGCATTTAAAATTGTGGATCACGAACACATGTATTCAGAAGAGAATCAGAGGTTACTATTCCCTTTTGTAAGGTAAATCAGGAGAGAGATTATGAAGGTGAAAAAATTATTAATGGAAGCAGCTATGGTCATTCTTTGTCTGGCTGGATGCAGTACGCTGGCAACAGAACAGAAAAAGGAGCAATTGCCGGAATTGAAAATAGGTGTATCGGTCTATTATCAGGATGATGTGTTTATTGAATCGATTATCAGCCGATTGAAAGAATCGGTAAAGAAGATGGAAAAGGAAGAGGGTTACAACATTACTCTGAATATCGTAGACGGTCAGAACAGCCAGACTTTGCAAAATGAACAGGCTGATAAATTCATCTCTCAGGGATATGATGTGATCTGCATGAATCTTGCTGACCGGACTGCAGCAGCTACGATAATTGACAAGGTTAAGAATGCGGATATACCGGTTATTTTCTTTAACCGGGAGCCGGTTAGCGCGGATATGAAGCGATGGGATAAAGTTTATTATGTAGGTTCCAGACCGGAGGAAGCCGGAACCATGCAGGGTGAAATCGTTTTAGAACAATATCTAAAAGACCCGGGAAGCGTAGACCGCAACCATGACGGCAGGATTCAATATGTTATTCTGGAGGGAGAACAGGGACATCAGGATAGCCTGATCCGTACTGAATACTGTCTGAAGCCATTGTTAGACAATAATATCGTGCTGGAGAAGCTTGCCAATGCCACTGCAAACTGGCAAAAATCCCAGGGGGAAGAAAAAATGGGAGGTTGGCTGGAAGAATACAAAGATAGGATAGAAGTAGTCTTCAGTAATAATGATGAAATGGCTCTAGGCGCAATATCTGCAATTAAAAAGGCAGGATATGAAGGGAAAATCCAGGTTGTGGGGGTAGATGGAACAGAGTCTGCAATCAAAGCGGTAGAAAATAAAGAGATGCTGGGAACGGTTATCAATGACGCAAGAAAACAGGCTGACAGTATCCTGAAACTGGCTTTTAATTCCGGTTCCGGTCAGGGGGTAGGGATGGTTAAAGAACTACAGCCGGATAACTGTGTACGTATTGGACATAAAGTGTTTGCACAATGGTCAGTGCAGCAGGATACAGAAGGAGAGTCAGTGGAATAACGTAATAATGTTTGGTAAAAAGAGGGAGCTATACACCGATGATATAATTATTACTGACCTGTAAAGGTTCAGTTTATCATTCAGTGAAATAGCTCCTTTAAATATGTAAAAGTTAAGTTGTTCCTTATAAATAGAAACGAAAATGCATGATTTAATGAATGAAACGGAAAACTCCAATTACTTTTCCCTGTATACAAAGTCCGTCATTTTCAACAATTATTGGCTCCATTGTATCATTTTCCGGCTGCAGGCGATAGTACCCATCTTCTTTATAATATGTTTTTACTGTAGCAGAATCATCTATTAAGGCAACCACGATATCACCATTTTGTGCGGTGTTCTGCTTTTGTACGAGAATCTGATCACCATCGAAGATGCCGGCATTAATCATACTTTCACCTTTAACGGTAAGCATAAAGGTCTGTGCATTCGGCATAAACTCGGATGGGATAGGAAAGTAGCTTTCTACATTCTCCACTGCAAGGATAGGCTGACCGGCAGCGATTCTTCCAACAATTGGAACATTCACAACCTCACGTCTGACCATATTAAAATTGTCATCGAGTATTTCAATCGCCCTTGGCTTCGTAGGGTCACGTCGGATATAACCGTTTTTCTCTAATGTTTCCAAGTGGGAATGAACAGAAGAGGTCGACTTTAAATGTACTGCCTCACAGATCTCCCGAACTGCTGGTGGAAAACCACGGTTTAAAATTTCATTTTTTATATATTCTAATATTTCAGCTTGTTTTTTAGAAATTTTGCCATATGCCATATTACACATACCTCCTAATACATCTATTTTCCTTATACTATCATATTTTTGTGCAAAATGCAAACAAATGTTTAGAATACTTGTTCGTAATTTTGTCGAAACAGTGTTGACAAACGTCTGTTCTTGTAATATAATGTCAGTAAATCGAACACTCGTTCGTAACAAATGTTCGAACAAGTTTTTTGTATAAAATAATCAAAAATGAATACAATCAAGTGTAGAAGGGGGATTTAGTTATTATGGGAACGAGAGAGAATATGCATTCTATGAAAAATGAAATGGTGAAGTTATTATTTGACCGCAGAGTGATTTTAAGTCTGGCTTCGTTAGTAATAGCAGCAATGATCTTAATTGCCTGCAATAGCTTTATTGTCAGCGCAAGCAGCAAGACAAAACCACAGACATACAAATACTATACAGAAGTCCGTATAGGACATAATGATACATTATGGGGTATAGCAAATGAATATATTACCGATGATTATGATTCTGTAAATAGCTATATAAACGAAGTATTGAATATTAATTCTATGTTAACAGAAGATGTGCATTATGGACAAAGGATAGTCGTACCTTATTACTCAACAGAATTAAAACAATAGAGGAATCAGTTCTTCCTAATAGAGATATTAGAACATAAAAGCATTATAGTAACAACGTAAAAGAGCCCCAGTTGGCCGTCGAGTATTTTTTCTCGGCGGTTTTTTTAAAAATTTAATGTACCATATTGTGGTATACTGGTAGGAAAATAGGTAAATATTCATAGGAGTAAAGAAAAATGAAAAATAATATGGAGAAATCTTTTAATGACAGCAAAAAGAGAACATATGTTCAAGTGGGTGAAAATATCGAATACCATTTTGAAAAAGTAACGAAATCAAATTTACAGGACATACTGAATTTGCATCTGCCAGAAGAACAGAAGCATTTCATAGAAACCCCGTTGGAATGCCTAAAAGAGGCGGAAGAATTGAATGATTGGCAGCCACGGGGAATTTACTATAGAGACCAGCTAATCGGGTTTACCATGTATGGAGAGATTTTATCGGAAAAACGTGTATGGATGGACCGATTATTAATCGATCACAAATTTCAGGGGCAAGGTCACGGAAAAAAAGCTTTGTCTAGCCTTATTGCGTATTTGTTCCGGAAATACTCATGCAGCGAAATTTATCTGAGTCTTTATCCGGATAACCAGCGGGCATTCACTTTATATGAAAATTTAGGTTTTATGCTTAACGGAGAGCTGGATACGAAGGGTGAACAGATTATGGTTTTGGAAAAAAGAACATGGCTGTATAATTTAGAAAACGAAAATAGACATTATTTATAGATATTCGGTAATATAGGAATTAACCGGAGATTTTAGAAGCAGATGGGAGTTAGAATAGTTAAGCGGACAAATACAGTTTTTTCCGACTAACTAACACGGAAACACTGTATAACCGGCTATTTATAATATTTTGACTGATTATCGTGGTTTTTAGTTTAAGTTAATATTTTGGTCCTTATGTATATTGTTCATACTCATTTTATAATCTATTTATGTTATTTCATTGTATCTGTTTATGCTAGTCTTATCATGATATTTTAAAATGATATTATTATAGGTTTACGTTGATAAATCATTTTTGATATACCATAATAATCAATATATTTGCCAACCTTATTATGGTATATCTTTGTAAAACGTGTACTTCGGTAAAATAATTGACCAGCCCGCAACATCACATTACACCGTCTTGCAGTGTGTAAAATATCCTGCGTCTAAATTGTGAATTCAAACTTTATGGACTACTTGTTTCATAATTAGTAAATATCCGATTACTCGTCAGGATCTTCCATAGATAAATTTCTTGTATGTACTCTTCTGTCAATTTATACCTCTCAGAACATGTGTTTGGAAAAGTTTGCGATTTTAAATATTTATTATTTATCTACAGTATTAAAATTCCATCATTAAAGAGTAATTCTGTCTAACTACTTATATGATTCTTTAATTAACAGTGCTATGTGTCTGGTTTTCCGCTGATGCAAACTTTTCCACTTCATATTTTAATACCCAGTTACACATTTCTAATAACATTGGAAGCAGATCGTATCCCTTTTTGCTTAATGAATATTCTACTTTAGTAAGAATCTTTGAATTTTCTGTTCGGATGATAAGTGCATCTTCTTCCAGTTCTTTTAACTGTTTGGTCAATTTGCTGTGCGGAACATTTCCCAGTGCATTTTTTAATTCATCATAGGATAAAATTTTGTTTAAGCCAAGTATATAAAGTACACGCATCTTCCATTTACCGCCGATCATATTGACTACCTTTTCAAAGTATTCATAGCCCAGTTTTTGAACCGGACAGTCTTCTCTATCCATGGTTTTTCTCTCCTTATTACAATTTTAATAATTTTATTACACAAAACGAATTAAATCTACGATTCTTAAAAGGGGGTATATACAACTTATTATTTAGTTTCTTATAACATATTAAAGTTTGCAATATATTGTTGGACAGGCAGGATACATAGAAAACAAAATAGAATTGCTCCAATAATAATTGCTAGCCGGATGATTGGAATCCTCTTCCACTGCCATATTATAGTCATTAGAAATACTGTGGTCAGCCAAGTCATAAAGACGCTTGTCAGTATCCGCTTTACCGTAAGGCCGTACACAGAAATATATAAGAACATTTTACTCATTGCTGTTGCAATCAAAAGCAGGGTCAGAACGGAAAGGATAACATTTATCCATCGTAAAATCCTGTTATCGCACTTTTGTGTTTTGCTGAAAGCGTTTGCTCCGAGGATAATCAGTACATTGATGACTGCAATAATGCATAACTCGAAGAATCCCTGACGGGCATATTGGGCATAGGTAAAATATTCGGGGCGTATCCCGGCAAATGCTGAAAATAAATAACTGCTTTGTAATCCGATAAATAACCCATAGGATATACAAACTAATAGGACCGCTGTATCAATGGCAGTATCTGCGATACAGTGAGTCTTTATCATTATTTTACTGATGGAATCCATATGAAAATGATCCGTATTGCGGTGATAAAGGCATCCATATATAAGTCCAAACATATAAGCTGATATAGGTAATGATAACACAAAACGAAGAATATTTGCAAATAAATGTCGGTAAAAATAATCTCTTGTTTCAACTAATAATTGTCGGAAACCACTATCTGCACTTGAGAGTAACGGAAGCACGACAGCCAGAACCGGAATGGCAATACAAAGCCCTAAAGCTGCCGAAATCACCTTATTTCCTGACCTGGATTTTCGGAGTGCTGATTTTAGTACGCGAAACTGGCAAGTGAAGTTATAGAAGGGGATAATAATGAATGCATTCCATAAGTCCAGCATTACCCATTCACTGGATTTATTGTTCTTAAGTAGTATTCCGGTTACGGAAAGTGTCCAATACGCGGCAATCACAATTAGTGCCAGTATCTGAATGACTCTCATAACGCTCCAAAAACCATAGGGAATTCCCACACCCAGCAGAATAGCCAGCCAAAAGAAACTTTCCTTCGCAGGTCTTTGTTTGCGGGCAAAGACGTATGCCAGAACTCCGATAACATATGCTATCGTGAACAGTGCTATATTGCGGTTAAAATTAAGAAATGACGAAAAAACATATACAAGGCCATAGCCGAGTATCAGATAGATTAACGCAAATCCTTTGTCTTTACCATCGGAAATAAGGGGTTTTGATTCGTTTACCGTTGATATTTGATCTAAAATAGGCGCACTTTCACAAGGCAGGCCGCTTTGGCTTACCATTTCTTGATTTTCCATATAAAATAAACCTCCTCTGTACGATTACGTACGGTTATTCTTCTTCCAGGAACTCCAGAATATCACCAGGCTGACATTGTAATGCTTTACAAATGGCTTCCAATGTTGAGAAACGGATTGCTTTTGCTTTTCCATTTTTTAAGATTGACAGGTTAGCCGGTGTGATCCCAACTTTTTCAGCAAGATCTCCGGAACTGATTTTACGACGTGCCATCATCACGTCAAGATTTACTATAATAGCCATACCGGCACATCCCTTCTATATGGTATAGTCATTTTCTTCTTTAAGTTCGGCAGCCTGGGCAAATACATTTTTAATCACCCTTAGAATCAGGCTCATGAATAAAGCCATAACAGCCAGTACCCAAAATGGTGCAAAGTAAAATCCACTTAAGAGATAAATCATACCTGCTGCCAGACAGCACCAGGAAAGGTGACGCAGGCATTTTACATTGCATTTTTCGAATACAATGTCTTTACGGATATTGTTTAACAGACAATGTAAATTGTACAGTGCAACTGCTACAAATACCGCAGATGTGTATACCGTGATTAAAAATAAAGTCAGTTTATTGTCTAAGTACGGCCCCACTGTCTTTATAAATATCCCAAACAGCCATGGAGCGCCAATGCAGCCTGCAATCAGGCAGAGAGAAAATAACAGTACACAGATTCTGGACAGCGCCAGACTCTTGTCTTTGTTCCAGTTCATTTGATTGCCCCCTTTTACAATATAATTAGATAAAATGATTTTATAAGTCATTACTTCTTAAGCTGTTTGTATTATAGCATGGTAAATATTGATATTCAAGTATAATTTATCGTTTTTCGATATATTTATATTGCTATACATAAAAATACGCACTTGATTGCAGTTTGATTACTCACCTGTAAGACGAGATGCCACTTTGTAAAGTGAAAGGCCATCTTTGTAACTGACAATTAAATATTTGTAAACGAAATGCCACTTTTGTAATTGAAATACATGATTTGTAAACCAAAAGCCATTTTTGTAACTGAAATGCAGTTTGATTTTTGCTTTTATTGTCGTATGATAATAAAAATAAGTATGCCAAAAAGAGGTCGACTCCCTCTCGATTTTTTTGTAATCGGAGAATCCACCCCTAACTTGTCCCTTTCGTCTGTACTCTTCATATCAATTCATGGTTTACTCCTATTGCTCCCTTTAGGTAAAACAGCTGATTACATTAAAGAAGAACGTTTGCTATTGTTGTTGTGTTTGGGAAGAATTGTTAAAATCCCGGAGTCGCTGAGTGTAGCCAGGGTTATTTTTTTAAGATCCTGGTATCCCTGCCTATCCAGTTCTTCCATCAACCATACCTGGTCTTTACCATAAGGCGCCAGATTGTGCTTCATGATCTTTCCATCAATAATGATATTTGCCCGGAGGGAATCATCCTTAGCCGGAAAGGAAAAATCGGAGGATTTCGGTGGACGTGCAAAGTCTTTTGGCATTACAGAGATACTGCCTTCCGGCTCAAGAATGGCATATTGAACTTCACTGATATCAAAATAACCCTGAGTGCGAAGCTGGCTTAACAGTAAATTGATGTCAAATTTGGCCTGCTTTAACCCATCGTATTGTATGAGTCCATTTGCAATAAGAAAAATTGGCTTACCAACTAAGATCCTCCTCAGCGTAATGCTCTTTCTGGAATAGAAAGAAAGCAATATGGAATGAAGAAAAAAAATAAGGATAGAAAGAATACCGTAAAAAATAGGTACCGTATGATCGATTGTAAGCTCTCCAGCAAGTGTTCCGACTACGATTCCTGCAATATAATCATAAAAGGTCATCTGCGCAATCTGTTTGGCGCCGCTGATCTTTGTCATAACTGATAAAATGATAATTGTCAGGCCGCTTCTGAAAAGTAATTCCCAGATATCCATGATATCGCATCCTTTCGTTAAGTAGGTTTATTTACTGCACAAAAGTATTGTAACCGTTATACGGTATCGTATCCATGAGATTTCCGTTATAAAAAAAGAACTGTTTGAGGTTTTCAAACAGTCTGTTTTTTATGTGTTACATATGTTTAGCTGTCCAGGCTAATATCTCTGCAATAATTTCATCTTTGCATGGTTCATTTAAAATTTCATGGCAAAGATTTGCATAGATTTTAAGGGTTTTGTCCTTAGAAGCAATATCTCCGAAGAAGTCACGGGAATCTTTTTCGCTTACCAGTCCGTCACAGCATCCATGGAGTATAAGAACAGGATCTGTAAAGGATGTTCCGTTTTGGGAAAGCCAGGTGACACCTTCACCCAGGCTGTTAAACAGTGCAACAGAAATTTCCTTTTCTACCAAAGGATCCTTATCATATGCTTCGATAACTTCCGGATCACTGCATACGCCGTCCCCAAGGTTATTCGGCAGATAGGTATCTTCCGGTATCGTCATAGGAAGATCGCCCGCCAGTTTATGGTTATATCTTGTCAAAGCACCGGACAAAATGATTCCCCTTGCCTTGCCGGGATATCTGGTGGCGAAGGATGCCGTGGCATAGCCGCCCATGCTGTGACCAATTACAAATAAAGGAAGTCCGGTATTTTCTTTGGCTGCCATCTCTGTTACGGCATTCACATCATCACTGATCTGTGTGTACTTATTGTAATAAACTCTTCTGCCTTCCGATCTGCCATGTCCCCGATGATCAAAGCGGTACACACAAAATCCATGATCATTCAGTTTCTGTGTGACGTAATCATATCTTCCAAGATGCTCACACAGCCCGTGTACGATGACAAAGACACCTATTGGATGTTCAACTTCGTTCTTTACCATAAATAATTTTGTTCCGTCAAAAGAGATAAATTCCATTTCTTTTTTCATGTAGTGCCCTCCTTTTGATTTACAAGTTCTTTCTGATGATCCTATTATAACAGGTCACTATCGTAATTACATTGGATAACGATGACCTGAAATGATGAATCTGAATGGTAAAATGATGCACTGAGCAGTAAAATATGTAATATAATGTTCTTACATGAAAAACAATCAGCCTTTACAGTAAGTGCGGTACACAGCCGGAGTTACACCTACATACTTTTTAAAGGATTTTATAAAATAACCGGCTTCGCTGTAGCCCAGTTCATCACTGATTTCGGAAATGGGCGCATCCGATGATTCCAGCAGAGCTTTTGCCCATTCAATTTTTAACCTGGCCGTAAAAGAAGAATAACTTTCTCCCACTTCTTTTGTGAAAAGCCTGCTCAGATAGCTGGAACTGACATTGCAGTATGCAGCCATGTTTTTCAAAGAAGGCGATTCTCCTTTGTGGTGGTAGATGTAATCAAATGCTTTTATGATAATGCTGTTTGTGGAGACAGGAACATCACATCCGGCATTCTCTATATTTGAATTCAAAATTACATTAGATAGAGCTGCTTTCATTTTACGGGCGGATTCCATCGTATAATGAGCGCCAGGAGGCTCCTCCAGGATTTCCTGGTGTCTGTTGACTACAGTTTCATACATTTCTATAATCTGTTCTTTGTGAATTGCTTCTTTGACCATATAATTACAGAGAAAATAAAGCATCATAGCAATCATCTGCATACGCTCATAGGATAAAAATGGGATTTCGTTATAGAGTTGTCGGAAATTTTCTTTTGCTTCCTCGATAATTCTGGGGTTGGCGGGACTGAATATCTTCTCCATAAAGCTGTCATCTTTATGAATGGGCAGACGTACCTGTCCAGCCATTACAGCACCCAGGTATTTGTCATTCACAATAATGGGGATAGCAATATCAACTATAGAGAAATGGCATTGGTATATATAGGGCTCATTTATCCGTACCGCTTCCAATCCGCCTCTGGAATCACACTTTTGACAGAATTTGCCCAGTGTCGGATCGTTCCGTACCTTTTTACAAAATTCATGGCAGCAGCTATGTTCTGTTACCGGTACACCTTTGTAATCCACGGTAAGGATTGCCATGTTTGTCACCTCAGCCAGGGAGCGCTGCAGGTTCGTCCATTGTTCCATATCGAAGATCTGATCAATGGCAAGTAATTTATTCATAATACACGGTCCTCCTTTAAAATCATCTACCTGCACTATTTATGGTTTTTTCCAACCGGAATTAATACCTGGGGTGTTTTTACTTCTTTCTCCTGATCCAGCCAGATGCCTGCTTCCAGCATTCGGGCTACGACGGGGAGATATTTTTTCGGAAGTCCTTCTCCGGCACGGAACATTTTCGAGAAGGATTTTTCATAGATATAATTGAAGTAATTCTGATACAGGCGTCGTCCATGATCCGTTACCCGGATAATAATATTTTTCCGGTTGCCCTCCAGATAAAACTTTTCCAACAGATCCTTTTGCGTTAATTTATTTACCAGTTTTGTGAAAGCACTGGGACTGATTCCCAGCCTTCCTGCAATTTCAGACATGTTCAGATTGAGTTCCTCATTTTCCAGTAAATATTCCAATACCTGGATTTGTGAAAATGAAATCGGAATACTTGTTCCATAATAATCCTCTTTGTTATAAATTGAAGCATATACATTTGCATACTTAATCAATTTCTCCACAAATGACCGGTATTCTCCCATCCATTCCAGTTTCATAAAACCACCTCCCCCAAAATTAATTTTCATTCATAAATAAAATAATTTCCAAAGGAAACTATAATCTTTACGTTAAGAATAATATAATTTGGGAAAGAAAACAATAGTTACTTATTCACAGAAATGAGTCTGTAGAATTAGCCATATTTACAGCCTGTTTCTTATGAGTATGCCGATTTCCATGTAAAAAAACCTTGTTAAGAATGGTCCGCCTATTGCAGGGGAGTCTTCTTCACAAGGTTTTTGTATGGGATCATTTCATTGGAGTTTCTGGTTCATGTATGGGAATCGGTACTTCTGTTTACTGTAATTTATCTTTTAATCGGTTAATCGCATCTTCTTTGGTAAGTGTAAAAAAGATATCATTTTCACAATTACCTTCATAAATGAAATATTTTAATGGTTTACTTGTATATCTAGTAATCGATTCCATGCACTTTCATTGCTTCTGCTATATCCCGGAATATGACACCCAGCCCATAGGCTCCGGCATCCGGATATCCAAGACTCCGCTCTCCCACTGTTCCGGCTCTGCCCATGCGGGCAACGATTTTTTCTGTGGCCTTGGCACCGTCTTCTGCTGCCTTAGCTGCTCTTATAAGAGTGGTGGAAATATCCTCCCCGGCTTTAGCACAAAGGCTCCAGGTATTTGCACAGGGAAGAAAGGCATCAATCAGTGTTTTATCGCCTATTTCTGCACCTCTTCCAAACGACCTCTCTCCGGTTGCCTGAATCCCTTTTACTGATGCCTGCAGCATTTGTGCAAATTCAGAAATGGTCAGCTCCGTTTTTGCTTGCGCGTATTTTCCTGCTGCACGGAAGGCAGATCCCCAGATGGGCCCGGAAGCTCCTCCACAGTGTTCCATGATAACCAGAGAACAAGCATCCAGGAAATTCCCGATGGTGTCTGTATGATGGGTGATGATCTCGTTCCATTCCATTTTAAGCCGGCGGAATCCTTTGGCAATACTCATACCGAAATCGCCGTCTCCTGCATGGGAATCAAGCTCACAGAAGAGTACTTCATTTCTTATTACGGATGCACTCATACAATCGATCATGTAAACCATATTCTGCAGGCTGATACAGTTATGATGAATGATTGCGTAATCCGGGCTTGTTTCGATCTCATAGCTGGCTTTAACTCCGGTACCAGACATGTTCCCGGCTGGGGTATAAGGAATACTTTGCTTCCAATCCTGAATCGTAAAAACCGGAGCACTGCAGGGGGCGCTCAGCAGGCCCTTTAATTCCTTATCCAGTTTCAGAATAGACAAAGATGCGCCTGCCATATCGATACTGGTCATGTAACTTCCTACCAAGGTTCGGGAAACTATAACCGGATGCTTTGCCAGTTCCTTATTTACTGAATTATTCAATAGGTATAATTCCTGGGCAGGGGTTGCACCAAAGCCATTTACCAGAAGGGCAATTTCCTGGTCCGTATCCGGCTTAAGCTCTTCTAAAAGTGCATCCACCATTTTCATCGCCAGTTCATCGGCGGTAATGAGTTTTTCACGCTTAATCCCCGGCTCACCATGAATTCCCACGCCATATTCCATCTCATCGTCACCAAGAACAAAAGTAGGCGTCCCCTTGGCTGGAACCGTACAGGAGGTAAAGGCAAAGCCGATGCTTTTTACATTAGCTACGGTTTTTTCAGCCAGGCGCTTCACTTGTGCTAAATCCATACCCCTCTCCGCTGCGGCACCTGCAATTTTATGTACAAACACGGTACCTGCAACGCCTCTTCTACCAACGGTATACAGGCTGTCTTTTACGGCGATATCGTCATCAACTTTTATATAATCAACAGATATGCCATCTTCTTTTGCCAGATATGCTGCATTTTTAAAGTTCATTATGTCACCGCTGTAATTCTTAATAATCAGCAGGGTGCCTTTGTCCCCGGCTGTTTCCCGGATTGCCTGATATACCTGAATCTGTGAGGGAGAAGCAAATACATCGCCGCATACGGCGGCATCCAGAAGTCCATCGCCTACAAAGCCGGCATGTGCAGGTTCATGCCCGCTGCCGCCTCCGCTGATCAGGATTACCTTCTCCTTATTTACGTCTCGCTTTTTGATAATTTTATATTTCGGTATGAGTTCCAGATCAGGATGTGCAAGGACAATGCCATTGCACATTTCCATAACAACATTTTGAGGATTATTTATTATTTTTTTCATTTGCCGCACCTGCTTTCCTCTTTGAAGTTTTTTCCGATACGGTCTGCTGTAATGATTGCAGCAGCCACTGATTGAGGTGTTACCGGGAAAGGCATGGCATGGATGGATTCTTCCGGAATACAAGCTTTATTTGCAGCTTCCATCAGTTCTTCCGCCGTAAATTGATCCACCCCGATATCTTCCAGGCAAACCGGAAGTCCAATTTTAAGGCAGAAGTCCAAAACTTCTTCAATTTCCTTCGAAGGAGCATTTTCCAGGACTAACTGCGCCAGTGTACCAAAGGCTACTTTTTCACCGTGGAAATATTTGTGGGTACCTTCAAAAATGGTAAGTCCGTCATGAATGGCATGAGCACCTCCAAGTCCGGCACTTTCAAATCCAAGCCCCGATAATAGAATATTGGTTTCAATAATATTTTCCAGTGCCGGAGTGACCTGATTACAGTCACAGGCTGTTTTGGCTTTCTCTCCATCTTCCATCAGAGTCTGATAGCACAGAGATGCCAGCGCCATTGCGGTATTAGTACCTTTGGCGGGACCGCAGCATCCTTCCCGAAACCCGCAGGGAAGTCCGGCATTTACATTTGAACAGGAGGCAGCAGTTGCCCTTGCTTCAAAATAAGTAGACAGGGCATCTCCCATTCCGGAAACCAGAAAACGGGAAGGTGCCTGGGCAATTACTGTGGTGTCAATTAAGATAACACTGGGACTCTGTTTGAAATATGCATAGTCATCAAATGCACCGTCCGGTGTGTAGAGAACTGCTGAGTGGCTGGTTGGGGCATCGGTAGCTGCAATCGTGGGAACAATAATCAAAGCTTCGCCTGCTGCAACGCATTTTGCGGTATCAATCGCCTTTCCGCCGCCAAGTCCAATGGTACAGTGGCAGCCTTTTTCTTTTGCCAGTTCCTGCAGGCGTGCTACCTCCTGTCTGGAACATTCGCCTTTAAATCCGCTTTCGACAAAAGAGATCTGATACTCCTTTGCAGTTATCAGCAGCTTTTCCTTAACTCGGCTGACATCATCCGGGTGGGCAATCAGTAATGCGGATGATCCGAATGTTTTTACGAAGTAACCCAGGTTTCGGATTTCATCTTCTCCCTGTACGTATTTGGTTGGACATATAAAAGCTTTTCTCATTTTAATACCTCCTGCTGTATTTGATGGTTTTATTTTAGCAGGAATGCATAACGGATACAGTGAGGAATGATGACCGGAAATAATGATTCTATATCGTAATTTCTTGTCATCAGATTCCGGAATGGTAATTTCATGCAGTGCCAATAGTATTTTTCAAACACGCTCCAGGGAAAATTTGACGCAGGCGCAATTCTATATTATGATAATGGAAAGTGTTATAAACCAAGGATAAAGCGGAGGCATGGTGCGCCTATGACAGATCAGATCTCAGAAAAATTAGAACATCTTCCGGAAGCCCCGGGAGTCTATAAAATGCTGGATGAAAAAGGAAAAATAATATATATTGGGAAAAGTAAATGCCTGAAGAAACGGGTGAAATCTTATTTTGTGGAAACTCCAAAATGGGATAAGGTAAATCGAATGGCACCTTTTATAAAAGATATCGACTATGTGGTTACCGATACCCATCTGGAAGCTATGCTTTTGGAATGTGAACTTATTAAACAAGTCCGCCCTTATTTCAACGTAATGATGAAATACGATGACCGGTACGTTTACCTGAAGGTAGGACAGACATTTCCGGACAGACTGCTTTCCATTGCTAACCGCAGGGAAGAAAACTGCTTTGGGCCTTTTCGCAGCAGAAGCACACTGTTGCAGATTATGGACTTTATGAAAAATGTGTATCCGATTGAGAAAGTGAAAAGAACATACCAGCTTACCTATCATATCTTTCCCAAACCGCTTACCCGGGATAACTGGGAGGATACACAGCGGGCGCTGATGGAATTTTGTAAGAAAGCTTCTATACGGGAACAGTTTATAAGAGAGATGCAAAAGAAAATGAGCAAAGCTGCACAAGAAGAAAAATACGAAACAGCGGCATTCTATCGGGATGCTGTTGAAAACCTGAAATACTTGAAAAAGGGGATAGATTCTTATGACCATTGGATGAAGGGGCATGTACTTTTGAATCTGGAAACTGACAGTGGCAGGAAGCTTTTTTACATTGTTAAAGGACGCGTTATACATAAGAAGGCGTTTCAACAGATTGTGCCGCCCGTAAAGGAGAATTTCAGAAAGGAAAGTCTGGAAATATTATTACATATTACCGAAGAACTGGATAATAAGGGAAATATAGATTACTGCGATATAATATATAGTGAAATGAGAGGTCAGCCAACAGAAAAAATAGAAATAGAATTTTTGTAAAAATGGATGCAGTCAACAGTAATATTGACTGTATCCATACCATCCTGCAATTTAGTTATTTTCACTTTTCCGGCTCTTTCGGGGCGGTAAAAGCGAGAACAGACCATGATTGCTGCAGCAGATGTAGAATTTCCCACTCCTTATTTTAGGGATGCGAAGTTCTGCATTTTGTTCGGGATATAATTTGATTAGCTGTAACCGGTCGCAGGTAACATAGGCTGCAAAGGTAAGGTAGTGTTCCCGTGTCATTTCGTGATTTATGGTAATATAGACTTCATCATCGATGTCTTCTACCGTAATCTGATGATCTGCATCCGCTGGCTTTTCTTCCAGGGGTTCTAATTTTCTGCCGCAGCAGGAAAGTTCTGCTTTTGCCGTACTTGTCAGGACATTGCCGCAAGTCGGGCACAGATAAAATTTTACTCTTTTCATATTGCCTCCGTCTGTATGGTTGGGGTCTAAATCCCCCTGCAGTATTTTTTCTATATTTACTCCTAATATTTGGGATAGTTCACTAAGCAGTGATACATCGGGACAGCCAAGTCCTCTCTCCCACTTGGAAATAGCCTTGTCACTGATATTCATGGCATCTGCAATTTCTTTTTGTGTCATATTCTTTTCTTTACGCAATTCCAATATCAGCAATCCCACTTTATTACAATCCATTACGTTCACCTCCAATTATCAGCATAAACCACCCGGGGGAACTTTGCAATCAACGCTCCGTAGAGTAGGTGTACAAGTTTCCCTTCTTTCCCGTTCTTTGAACAACTTCTAAGTTATATAGCACATTTAATGCCAGCTGTGCTTTGGAAAGAGACAGCTTAGAAGCAGTTTTAAAGTCTCTGGATGTAAAATCAGGCTTTAGCCCCGGGGGAATCAGCTTATGGTAATCTTCCCGGCTGTCTATGAGGATTTCATCCGTTAGGGCTATCGGGATCCGTTCGCAGCGGGAGGATCCTTTTTTCTTGTCACGACTCCATCCATCCAGATAGCGGTACTCTTCTATCTCAATCATGGCAATGCTTAACTTAATTCTGGGATTTTTAAGAAGCTCCTTAATTCTGTACAGCTCATGGAAAATATCATAAGAGTTACCACGTCTCGGACTTTTTCTGGGTGAAGATATCTCACCGGTAGTTTTATCTACCCAGAGCAGCCATTTGGTACTGGCTATGGGGTAAACGATTCGAACGTCACTGACTTCCGTAAATACTTCCAGCTTTTTTCTGAGTTTGTTAAAATTCTGGGTCTGTATTTCAATGATCTCCTGGTCTGTCATGATATCTGCTACGTAAGAAGCTACCCGTATTTCCTGATGGTCAGCCCGTGGCTCATAATATTCTTTTAATACTGCATGAAGCGTCTTTTCTGACAGGGTTCCGATGCCATTGAAGTTTTTTTTGCCATATCGTATTTTGTGACAGGCATTTTGAAATCGTAATTGTTTCTTTTCCAGGTTATCCATAAGCTTATTTATCTGTCCTTAAAGTTTCTATTTGTATATCGGCTATACGCTATAAGCATACAACGGTGCAGCGGGTATTGTAAATAGAAAATTTTCTTAAAAAAGATGTCACAACCGCAAGCCACAGTTGTCTAATTAAGTGTAACGAATTAAAAGCGCATATATTATGCAATCATCAAGGAGGACAAAGATGAACAACAAGGTAATTTTAGAGTTTTTAACAATGCTGCAGGAAAACAATTCTTTGGAATGGATGCAGGAAAATAAGAAACTGTATCAGGAAGCAAAGGAAAAATTTGAAGGCCTAATCCAGGAAATGATTGTACGGATTTCAGCGTTTGACGATTCCATCGCATGGCTGAAAGCAAAAGATCTGGTGTTTCGATTAAATAGGGATACCCGTTTCAGCAAGGACAAATCCCCATATAATCCCTCTTTTCGTGCACATATTTCATCCGCAGGACGTCTCCCTATTCCGGCAGGATATTTTATCTGCGTGAAACCCGGGGAATCCATACTTGGCGGAGGTGTCTTTGCCACGCAATTCCCGGATGCCACCACTTTAGTACGGGACTACCTGACCGGACATGGTGTGGAATTTTTGGATATTATAAACAATCAGGATTTTCGGGAGAATTTCCAGGTATTTGGCGAAAAGCTGAAAAATGTTCCAAGAGGTTATGATAAGAACCATCCCCTTGCAGAATTTCTGAAACATAAATCATGGGCTTTGGAATATGCAATCAGTGATGCACAGTTTGCTGACGTAGATGGATTTTTGGATCTGTCTGTTGATATCTTACGTAAAATGAAGCCTTTTAATGATTATCTGAATCGGGCATTAGCTTCATTTACCATGCCGCAAAGACCATAAGCTCTGCTAATTTAAAAAATGTCCCGAAAGTAATTTGACAATAGAAATATTTTACTTTAAAATATTTCTATTGCAATACAAAATGAAACTGGTGTAATGACACTGAGAAAGCGTGAGAATATGGGACATATTACTTCAAAAGAAGCTTATAAAAATTTGGAAGAACGAATTAATTGGTTTACCCAGGGTGCTCCTGCTTCGCAAACACTATACAAAATCCTTGAGGTTTTATATTCGGAAAAAGAAGCAAAATGGATATCGCTGCTGCCGATACGGCCTTTTACGGCTAAAAAAGCGGCACAGATCTGGGGTACGACAGAATTAAAAGCAGAAAAGGTGCTGGATCACCTATGTGAAAAAGCATTACTGGTTGATTCTTTTCATAATGGACAACGAAAATTTGTGATGCCGCCGCCTATGGCCGGATTCTTTGAATTTGCCCTGATGAGGACCAGAGGGGACATTGATCAGAAGTATTTAAGCGAACTGTATTATCAGTACATGAATGTGGAGGAGGATTTTGTAAAAGATCTCTTTTATGCAACAGAAACAAGACTGGGGCGCGTTTTTGTACAGGAACCGGTATTGTCTACAGAAAATACACTCCATATACTGGATCATGAGCGTGCCAGTCACATTGTGGAAGATGCGCAGTATATCGGACTTGGCACCTGTTACTGCAGGCACAAGATGTTTCATGCGGGACATTCCTGTGAAATTGACGCTCCCCTGGATGTCTGTCTGACCTTTGGAAATGTGGCACGTTCACTTGCAGAACACGGAGGCCATGCCAGGCTTATCTCCAAAGAAGAAGCTTACGATGCGCTGGAACGCTCTTATGCGTCCAATTTGGTACAGATAGGTGAGAATGTAAGGGAAGATCCAATGTTTATCTGCAATTGCTGTGGATGCTGCTGTGAGGCCTTACAGGCAGCAAGGAAGTTCAGCCCCATGCAGCCGGTTGCAACCACAAATTATATACCGGAGGTATCAAAGGAAAAATGTATTTCCTGCGGCAAGTGTGCAAAAGTCTGCCCAATCCTGGCAATTAAAATGGAGGACAAGAATGCCGTTATTGATACGGATATCTGCCTTGGCTGCGGTGTCTGTGTTGGAAACTGTCCCATAAAAGCCATTGAGCTGAAACGCCGGGCGGTTCAGATTATTACTCCGGTAAACAGTACCCACCGGTTTGTACTGCAGGCAATCGAAAAGGGAACGCTTCAGAACCTGATTTTTGATAATCATGCCTTTGCCAACCACAGAGCGATGGCAGCTGTATTCGGAACTATTTTAAAACTTCCACCGGTGAAGCAGATGCTGGCAAGCAGGCAGATGAAATCAATTTATCTGGATAAACTGCTGTCCATGAAAAAGAAGAAAACTGATTAATGTTTTTGGGTTTAGGTGAGAAAGGTGACGCTTTGTAAAATGATGTAGTGCTCGGAAAGAGAAGGGGGCGGACCATGGCAGAGAACGTATAAAACCTATAAAGCAGCTGGATTTTTTCAGCGTAGGACGTTTTCTTCATTCTACTATGGGAGTGTGCTCTAACATAAAACAAGGAGCATTTCGCGTAATATCAAAGCGAAATGCTCCTTGTTTGTAAAAGCTTTATTTATACTTCCATAATGATTGGCAGTATCATAGGCGATCTTTTAATTTTCTTCCACAGAAAATCTCCAAGATCATCCCGGAGTGCGGATTTAATTTTACCCCAATCCGTTATTTTCTTCTTATTACAGCGTTCCAGCGTATCAGCGGCAAGGCTGCGCAGCTGGGACATTAATTCCTCGGATTCCCGGACATAAACAAATCCTCTGGAGATAATATCCGGTCCAGCCAGAACCTGGTTTGTATCTTTCTCCAGGGTAACGGTAACAACCATGATACCATTTTCAGACAGGCTCTGTCTGTCATGCATGACGATATTCCCCACATCACCGATGCCTAGTCCATCTACCATGACGCCTCTTGCAGGAACTTGTCCGATAACACTGGCTTTATCTTCGGAAAGTGCCAGTACATTGCCGGATTCAATCAGAAATGTATTTTCTTTTGGGATACCAAGTGACTGTGCCAGGTTTGCCTGAGCAGCACGGAAACGGTATTCTCCATGCATTGGCACAGCATATTTCGGATGAACCAGGGAATAGATCAGTTTGATCTCTTCCTGGCATGCATGTCCGGATACATGGGTATCCTGGAAAATAACATTGGCGCCCTTCATGGATAATTCATTTATAATTTTGGAAACGGCTTTTTCGTTTCCGGGAATTGGCGTTGAGCTTAATATAATAGCATCCCCCGGTTTTACGGAGACTTTTTTATGGGTGGAATCAGCCATACGGGACAAAGCTGCCATGGATTCTCCCTGACTTCCGGTTGTGATTAAAACCAGTTTTTCGTCGGGATAATTCTTCATAAGATCAATATCGATCAGGGTGTTCTTAGGTATTTTAACATAGCCCAGATCCGATGCAATCCGAATTACATTCAGCATACTGCGCCCCTGCAGAATAACTTTACGTCCAAACTTATATGCAGTGTTAATAATCTGCTGTACCCTGTCTATATTAGAAGCAAAGGTGGCAACAAATATCCGGTGTGATTTGTTTTCTTCAAACAGTGTGTCGAATGTCTTTGCAACCTTGATCTCTGATGGAGTAAAGCCGGGACGCAAAGCGTTGGTACTGTCACACATAAGAGCAAGTACACCTTTTTTTCCAAGTGCGCCCAGACGCTGCAAGTCGATTGCATCACCGAACAGCGGTGTATAGTCGATCTTAAAGTCACCGGTATGCACGATAATACCAGCGGGTGAATAGATTGCCAGTGCGCTGGCATCCGCAATACTGTGATTGGTTTTGATAAATTCAATACGGAAGGAGCCCAGGGTAATGATACCGCCATGTTTCACTACTTTACGGCGGGTATTTTTCATCAGATGGGCTTCTTCTAATTTATGCTCGATTAATCCCATAGTCAGCTGGGTTGCATAGATCGGAATATTGATCTGGGGCAGGATGTATGGCAGAGCCCCGATATGGTCTTCGTGGCCATGGGTAATGACAAATCCTTTAACCCTATCCTTATTCTCGATTAAATAAGTGACATCCGGAATAACTTTATCGATTCCAAGCATATCTTCGTCCGGAAATGAAATCCCGCAGTCTACGACGATAATACTGTCTTCGTATTCAAATGCGGTAATATTCATACCTATTTTATCAAAGCCTCCCAACGGGATTATTTTCACGCTGCCTATATTTGTGTTCTTTTTCAATTGAAACCTCCTAGTGTTTTTCTGTTAATATTGTTTACAACCATTCGTTTAGAATATTCATAATTTGCGGTATGTCAGGCGGGTTTGCCAGCTGATCATTCATACCGGATTGTAATGCCATGTCTATATCTTCTGCAAAAGTATTTGCACTCATGGCGATGATGGGTATCTTTTTTAGTATCGTTTCTGCATCTATGTGTGTCAATGCGGTATTTATTGCCGTAACTCGTAAAGATATGATCTATAAATTCAGGTTTCATTCCGATTCCATTGTCTTCAAAAATAAATTCACTACATCTGTCAGATCTTTTAATGCATCTATAACATATATTGTGTCCGGATTTTCTAAAATATAAAACAAAGCCCGAAGTTTACGTAATATTGTTATGTAAACTTCGGGCTATCCTACAGCTTTGAAGTCAGGATTCTAAGATGATCGTAAAAGGTCCATCATTACATAACTCTACTTTCATGTCGGCACCAAAACAGCCTCTCTGGACATTTGGCACCTGCTTTTTACATTCTGCAATAATGTATTCATACAACTCTTCTGCCATCTTTGGTTCACCGGCTTCTATGAAACTTGGGCGGTTGCCCTTCTTACAGTTTGCGTAAAGCGTGAATTGGGAAATCAGCAGCAGGCTGCCATCCACATCCTTTAAGGACAGATTGGTCTTACCATTTTCATCTTCAAAGATGCGAAGCCCGGTCATTTTCTTTACCAGGGAATCCGCTGTTTCACGGTTATCTGTCTGGCTGATGCCAATCAGTACCAGAAACCCTTTTTCGATAGTGCCAATAACTTCGGAATCAACTCTAACGCTGGCATGTGTTACTCTTTGAATTACAAATTTCATCTTCCGTGCTGCCCTTTCTGACTTATGATCTGCTTTCTTTGATCTTAATAAAACTTAACAGTTCTTCAACGGTGCCGTCAACGCCAAGAAAACCACTGTCTACACAAAGATGATATCCGGTTGCTTCCCCCCACTTTTTACTGGAAAAGTAATTGTAATAGCTGGCACGTTTTTTATCTGTTTTAATAATCAGATCTTTTGCTTTTGCATTCGTCAGGTCATATTTAGCGGCAATTCTGTTAATTTTATTTTCCATACTTGCATGGATAAAGACATTGATACAATCCGGAAAATCTGCTAACGCATAGTCTGCACAACGGCCGACGATTACGCATGGACCTTCTTTTGCGATATCTTTAATAGCATTGAACTGAGCCAAAAATACTTTGTGATTAATTGGCATATCTGAGAATGCTGCTGATGAATATCCCATGGAATATGTATCCATAACCAGTGAATATAAGAAACTGTTTGTCGGTTTCTCATCATGATTTTCAAATAATTCCTGACAGATGCCGCTGTCTTTTGCTGCTCTGTCGAGAAGTTCCTTATCATAGCACTTGATGCCTAAGGAGTCTGCCAGCTTCATACCAATTTCTTTACCGCCACTACCAAATTCTCTTCCGATTGTTATAATTGATTTACAAGCCATACAAAACACATCCTTTCTACCTTTGCTTTATGTTACTATTATAAAACAATTTTGGTACAATGTATACTAATTTCACTTAATTATTATAATTTATTCAGTAAATTTATAAAATACTCTGGCAGAGGTGCCGTAAATTCCATATAGCATCTTTTTCTGGGATGTATAAATCCAAGGAGCATAGCATGCAGTGTCTGCCCCTGCAGGTGATAAGGACACTTTATGGGACCGTAGACATCATCCCCTAAAATGGGATGTCCGATACTTTTCATATGGACACGTATCTGGTGGGTACGACCGGTTTCCAACTGGCATTCAATATACGTAAAATTGGAAAAACGCTGGCAGACATGGTAATGAGTGACCGCAGGTTTTCCATTTTTATAGTTTACTGCCATCTTCTTTCGGTCTGTGTGATGTCTGCCGATGGGGGCGTCCACAATACCGTCATCTTCTTTCAGGACGCCGTGGACGATAGCCCGGTATTTTCTCTGAATAGTATGTTCCTTTAACTGTTCCGCAATATGATTGTGTGTAAAATCATTTTTGCATACCAGCAAAGAGCCGGTGGTATTCATATCTATCCGGTGAACGATTCCGGGGCGCATAACGCCGTTGATACCGGATAATTCTTCACGGCAGTGGAACATAAGGGCATTAACCAGGGTTTGGCTGAAATGACCGGCACTGGGATGTACGACCATGCCTTTTGGTTTATTTACCACAATAAGGTCTTCATCTTCATATAAAATATCCAGTGGAATGTCTTCCGGCTGGATATTTACTTCTTCCGGTTCTGGTACGGTAACGCTTATCACATCACCGGAAGCCACTTTATAATTTGCCTTAACGGTTTTATCATTTACCTTCACATCTTCTGACTTGAGCAGTTTTTGAAGATAAGATCTGGACATCTCGCCCATATTATCCGACAGATATTTATCAATCCGCAGACTGTTATCTTCTGCGGATACGGTAAAATGTATGGTTTCCATCTAGTTCTCCCCTTTTGATGCAGTTTTATGCCTGAGGGACAGACAGGCGAAGTCCTCTTCCTTGTAGTAGAAAAAGATTAGGATAATCAGTAAGATCAGGGAGACAACCACATAGCAGTCAGCTACATTAAAGATCGGGAAGTCGATGAGTGAAAAGTAGAAGAAGTCAACTACAAATCCATTTACAACGCGATCAATCATATTCCCAACCGCACCTGCGCCAAGGAGAACACAGGTAATGCGAAGCCAAAGATAATGCTTTGTAACCGGGAATTTCTGATAGCAGTAGCCGATAAAAGCTAAAATAATCACTGCCATAATTAGAAACAGCCATCGCTGGTTCTGAAACATACCAAAAGCTGCACCGCGGTTCTCCAGGTATTGCAGTTCAAAGACACCCGGGATCAGTACAAATGGCTCCTGTCCTGCCAGATTGGATACAGCCAGATGCTTTGTGAACTGATCCAGTCCTAGTAATAAAGCAAAAGCAATAATGCCCATTATCCAGCATATTAATTTTTTGTTATTTTTATTCATTTTCATCCTCTATTTCCGCATTCAAAAAGTCGACAGCAGCAAGTATTTCCTCATCCGTTACCGTTTTGTCAATGTAAGCACGGCCGATTCCTTTTAGTAAGATAAATTTGATTTGCCCGGCTTCCATCTTTTTATCCAGTTTGGTAGCATCCAGGATGTCTTTAGAATCCAGCCCTGAAAAAGATACAGGAAGATCAAATCCCACATTCATATCCCGGATTTCAAAGAACTCTTCGGTACTGAGCAGCTCCCGTTTCCAGGAAATGTGAGCTGCGGCAACATATCCCAGAGCGACGCACTGTCCATGGAGCAATTCGAAATTTTTCAGTTTTTCAATGGCATGGCCGATGGTATGCCCGAAGTTTAACAGTGCCCGGTCTCCTTTTTCATATGGATCCTGTTCTACGACCCGGCGTTTGATTTTACAGCTGATCTCAACCATGTCCAGTAGTGTCTGACTGTCCCGTTCGGTAATTTCACTCATCCGTTCGATTACCCATTCATAGTAACCGGCATCTTTGATTAAGCCATGTTTTAAAATTTCACCCATACCGCAGTAAAATTGTTCATCCGGAAGTGTCTTCAGTGCCGACATATTCATATATACCATTTTGGGCTGATGAAAAGCACCTACCATATTTTTGTAACGATCGAAATCGACTCCGGTTTTACCGCCGATACTGCTGTCCACCTGGGCTAAAAGAGAAGTGGGAACCTGTATAAAGGAAATGCCCCGCAGGTAGGTAGCTGCAGCATATCCGGTGAGGTCACCGACAACGCCGCCGCCTAAAGCTACCAGCATATCTTTTCGGTCAAAATGTTCTAAAATGAGATGTTCATATAAATTCCTGACGGTATCCAATGTTTTATTTTCTTCTCCTGCAGGAAAAGTGAATACAGTGACTCTGGCGCACACTTTTTCCAATATCCCGGTAAGTGTACCGGCATAAAGTGCGCCTACATTTGAATCGGTTACGATACAAAGTTTCTTAGTTTTTACATCCAGTTCGCTTAAATAAGATTCTAATTTTTCAAAATCATTCTCAAAATGAATCTGATAAATTTCTTTTCCTTCTTTATGTACCGGAAGGCTTTTGTGTTCTGCTGTATATTTCATAAGGTGGTTTCTCCTATATATATTTTTCGATTTCAACAAAGGTTCGCCCTTTTTTTGACTGAGAGAGTGCTGTAACATAACGAAAACGCCCATAGCCACGGGCTGATATTATGTCTCCCTCTTTCAAGGTATAACCATTGGAAGTAATTAACTTCCCATTTACAAAGATTTTTCCGGTTTCGATCAGAGATACCAGGCTGCTTCTGGAAGTTTTAAAAGCAAGCGCCAAAAGGGAATCCAGACGAATAGAAGCTACTGTCCCCTTGATGAGCTCTGTTTTGGGCGTATAAGCGAGCTCAGAAAAAGGAACTGCTTTACAGGATATTACCGTATGTTTGATACGTGTCAGTTCCTTGCAGATAAACTCAGACATTCCTTTACAACAAAAAAGATAGGCAGACTGATCCATCACCAGGATGTCCCCTATTTTACTTCGTTCAATTCCCAGATTTAGAATGGCGCCTAAGTAATCCCTGTGATTCAGTACATCTGCAAATTTCTGGTTTAATGGTGCGATCTGTATGCACGCTATAGGGAAATTCTCTATTATTTCTACTTCCGAACGCAAAGAAAAAGCATCAGGAATAAAGGCTGCCATCTGACGCTCTGCGAGTTCATAACCACCAAAAGTTTTCCAGCTGATATAGGAAAACTTTTGGGTAGAGCTATGAAAAATATTCAGTTCATTCAGATTCATAAAATCACTGTACAGCGTGATACCTTTCGATAAAGCCCGGTCAGCCAGATCTGCCAGCCGCTTTTGAAACAATTCTTCGTCTTTATTCATAATGAAACCTAGTAACCTGTGTGAATAGAGGGTACGTCAAACGCTCCGCTCAATATTTCCTGGAAATCACCGGAGACATCTACACCCGATGGAGTTATAATGAAAATGTAATTACTGATCTTTTGCAGATTTCCATTGATAGCATAGCAGGAACCAGAAGCAAAGTCTATGATTCTCTGGGCAATATCCAGATCTAATCCTTCCATGTTTAATACCACTGTGCAGCTTGCAAGAAGTGTCTCCGTAATTTCTCTCGCATCTTCCATGCTCCTTGGTTTAATTACACATACTTCCATACCAATCCCTGACTTTCTGGGACGCATAGGTGATACTTTACTGCTAGTGCTTTGCTGCTGATGAACAGGTTTCACCTTCTGCTGCCCTTTATTTTGACTCTTCATTTTTGGAACCTGAGCGGACCTGTTATCATAATCGTCATAGTCATCATAGTCATCTTCTTCTATTTTATTAAAGAAACGCTTTTTCGGACGTTCTTCCTCATAATCGTCGATTTCATCATCTAAAAAATCATCATCGTCGTAATCGTCGTCATTCAACTTCATTGCATTCAAGAACTTATCCAAAACACTCATTATAAATCTCCTATCTTCCTATCGTTTTATCATTTCACGTAATTTCTTTCACCAAAGATGCCTGTCCCAACGCGTACCAGAGTTGCACCTTCCTCAATGGCAATTTCGTAGTCACCTGTCATGCCCATACTCAAATTGCACATATTAACATTATCAATGTTTTTGCTTTTGATGTCAACATATAATTTTCTTAAATTTTCGAAATATACCCTGTTTCGTTCAGCTTTTTCGACAAAAGGCGCAATTGTCATCAGACCTTCCACTCTGAGATTAGGGAGTTTCGCCGTCTGGCGTACCAATTCTTCGGTATCTTCCAGGGATACGCCAAATTTCGACTCTTCTTTGGCAATATTTACCTCAATCAGCACAGGCATGACCAGCCCCTGTTTTTCTGCCTCCTGCTGGATGGTTTCCGCCAGACGTAAACTGTCTACGGAATGGATCATACAGGCTTTATCTATAATATACTTCACTTTATTCCTCTGTAGGTGGCCAATCATATGCCATTTTAAGTTTTTTGGAAGAATTTCGTATTTATCCTTTAATTCCTGTGGTTTATTTTCACCGAAATCAACGACTCCCTCAGCCATGATTTCTTCGATCATAGATACGGGTTTTGTCTTACTGACTGCAATAAGGGTGACTTCTGAACTGTCCCGTCCGGCCCTTTTACAAGCGGCTTCTACCCGCTTTTGTATATCATATAGATTTTCTTTTAACATCATTGAATCCTCCTGTTAATAGACTATAGCTTTAGCTTTAATTGACTATATCAATATCTTTAATTAACTATCTTATTTGCTTTATAGACAATATCCTCATTCTTAATAGACAATATCCTCAGCTTTAATAAACAATATCTTCATCATTTACCGTATTTGCATTCAGAACAATACGGTCATATTGAGACAGGCCGTATGAAGAACCCGCTGATACAATACAGTATTCCTCATTTTCATCGATGATAGTAATTTCCCGGAATACGGCATATCCTTTATTTATATTATAAACACCCTGCAGGCTTCCAGTTTCTGAAATCTGGTACTTTTTGGAAGAGTCTTTCTTCAATATATAGTCGCCTACCTTAAAAAGCGTCGTACCCACATAATAATCTGTATCCGTTTTTTCATAAACAGTTGCAGTTATGTATTTCGTTACGGTTTTTCCGTCTTTTCCCACACTCTCTTTCAGAATGCTGACTTCATTGTCATTTTCTTTGTTCTCTGTAACAAATTCTTTAGGGATTTTGAAGAACTGCTTTTCCGCGATTGCACTTTTTGGTATTTTGAGTCCGGTCTCTCTGTTTAACACCAGCTCAATATCTACAAAACGCTCTCCGGCGTACCGAATGACAGAATTACTGATATCCAGTTTTCCATAAGAATTTTCTCCATTCTGAATAATGGAGAAATCTGCGTTAAATGCAGTGCCATCCTTCAGGAAACGAAAACGTACTGTTGTTTTATCGGTCAGTTCCGTTAACAGTTTTTTATCCAGAGGAATAATCAGTGACCAGTTTTCATCGGTGACCAGTTTATATACCGCATCTCCTGTTTTTACCGATTTATTCAGACGGAGATTCTGCTTATGGTAATTTTTCTGATCAAAAGATTCCGGTTTTATATCCTCTATGGTCAGATTCTCATACTCATCTACCGCATATACTACTATTCCTTCCTGTGGAGCCTGATAGAGGCTGCCCAGAACAGAAAGCTGACCGTCAGAGTTTTCCAGATCGGACAACGCTTTTTCATTTGCCAGTTCTAAGACAGTGCTTTCGGTATCTGCTTTAAAATTGTAGACATTCTGAAAAGACATTTCGTTAAAACCGGAAGCAAAGTTTGCCATATTACTTCTTACCTTGGATAAGCTTTTACTGTCCAGATAATCAACTGCAGCTTCAGTTTCGGCTGGTACCTGGGTAGTTTCTGACTCGGTTCCGGATGAGGACTCTGACTGTCCTTCAGCATTGGTTTCTGATTCTTTTTTTTGGGTATCAGTTGTTGTAGCCGGCGTCGTGGCAGGTGTCGTTGTCTGAAGCGCTCCGCCAATAGAATAAACGTTATTTCCGGCGCCTACTTTTGAGCCTTCCCGGGCATAATAATTAATATTGCCGGATTGTTCGGCTGTGACTATTTTTTCGGACTTTAATGCCAAAGCACTGAATCGGTAGTTTCCGGACAGCGGGCCGGCTGTGACTTCATAGGCTGTTACATGAGTACTTGTCAGATATATCACTATGCAGATTATCATATATACAAAAACGATTCCAAACATCAGAGTACCGATATTAAAAAGTGGAAAACGCTTCATTTTCGTTATTTTTTTGTTTTTTTTCTTAATAGGCAACATTGTAGCCTCCCTTCCCGAACATTTTACCACGTTCATTTCGATTGGACAACCTAGATTTTTGTATAAAATTTAGTAAATTGGAAAAAATAGAAAATAACCACTATAAGGAGGTAAAAAGCAAATGAATTCTAAATGGTTAGATTATACTTCATTGACACTTGTGGTCATTGGTGCGATCAATTGGGGATTAATCGGATTCTTCAAATTCGACCTCGTAGCCTTTTTATTCGGCAATATGAGCTGGATTTCAAGAATTGTTTATGCTCTGGTTGGGCTTGCGGGATTATATATGATTAGTATCTATGGCCGCATCGGCCAGATGGGCAGAGATTAATTGTTACATGCCGCAAAAAAGGCTGGGTATCCACAAAAGGACCCAGCCTTATATTCGTTCTATGTATTACAGGGATATGATTACCTTTGATTTTGCAATTTCCGGCAGTTCATCAGCATCCACAGATACACTCAACACAAACGTGATGTTGTACTTCTCACCGACAGATTCCAGTTTTTGAAGAGTCGCTGTAATATCATCATTTTCCAATTTTGCTATCTTTAAGAAACTATCTAAATACATTTGTTCCAAATCGTTATCCTGAGAAATTATCCCATAAATAAATCCTACGAACTCATCACAATTAGTGATTGAAAAATCCGATGTATCAATTAAACGAACCTTATTGTTTAATTCATACATATGCTTAGCGCTTTTGTCTAAGTAGACAATATTACCATGTACGGACTTAATTTCGGCATTCACCTTGTCAAGTAATAGCTTTGTTTTGCCTTTTCCTTTTTTGCCTGCGATTATCTGTATCATTGTAATCTCCTCCTTCAGTTTCTTCATGCACGATTTTATATGTACAATTATACTGCATAAGTTTTGAAATTACAACCTCTATTTGTTAATTTTAGACAATAAATCATTCATTTCAATATATAGCTGATCTTTGGTCTCAGCACCCATGATAATTGAAATAAATGGGTTTCCATACGGGTCTTTACTCATCAGTGCCAGACATGCTCCTGCTTCATCCGTAGTACCTGTTTTTCCACCAAATACAGTAACTCCTTCCGGCGCCTGTGCCAGCTTCATAAAGTAATGGTTGGTAGCATCCCACACACGTTCCACTTCGGTGTCGTCAGCCAGTTTAAACTTGGCAACGTAACTTTTCTGATTGATAATATCACAAAAATCATCGTATTTGAGTGCCTCCTGGAACATCAGGTATACATCATAAATGGTAGTATAATGTTCTTCGTCCTGCAATCCGTGAGGATTTGTAAAGTGTGTGTTTGTAGCGCCGATATCATAAGCTTCCTGATTCATCATCTGCACAAACTCTTCCACACTGCCCCCTACGTGTTCTGCGATTGCTACGCTGGCATCGTTTCCTGATGCAATTAAAAGGCCGTAAAGCAGTTGTCTTAAGGTGTATTTATCTCCTAACTGCAGATAACAGACAGAAGATTCCGGATCGATGTCAAGAGCACTTTCATCAACAGTAATTACATCATCCAGATTCCCGTATTTCAACGCTACAAGGGCTGTCATGATTTTGGTCAGACTGGCCGGATAGAGACGTTCATGAACATCTTTGGAATATAATACTTCATGTTTGGTCAGATCAAACAATCCTGCACCTTTAGAGGTTAAATTCAGACCATCCATTGGTACATCTGCACCTGCTACACAGAGATCCTGGGTAAATGGTACAGCGTAGTTTGTCGTCTGAGCCTCATCTCTCTGCAAGCCAAGGGTTACCTGATTGCGGTCAAAAGGCATCACCAGTTCAGCATCCTTCTGGCCTTTAATTAAAAAGAAATATGCTAAAAAGCCAAGTATTACAAGTAAAACAACCAGTAAAACACAAAATGTGATTACGGTTTTCATAGTTTGCCTGTTCTGCTGCTGATGCCGTAATTCTCTTGGAGTTAATCGTTTATTACTTGTACATTTCACGCCACTCTAAATCTCCTCTGTCTAATGATTTAATCAATAGTTCCGCAGTTGCAAGATTGGTTGCAAGAGGTATGTTATGGGTATCACATAAGCGGAAAATATTTTTCACATCCGGCTCATGTTTTTTAGGTGACAGCGGATCTCTTAAAAAGATTACTAAGTCAATCTGATTATTTTCGATCTGTGCTCCCATCTGCTGCTCTCCACCCAGATGACCGGCAAGGTATTTGTGGATATTTAAAGATGTTACTTCTTCAATAAGCCTTCCGGTAGTTCCTGTTGCGTATAAATCATTTTTTAATAAAATCCCCCGATAGGCGATACAAAAATTCTGCATAAGTTTTTTCTTGGAATCATGTGCAATTAAGCCAATATTCATTCTCTCTTTACCTCCGTTAATATTTTCGAACCTGAAGTCCTATATTCAGAACAATTCCGATACCTATAAAAAGCGTAACCAGCGATGTCAGACCTGCACTTACAAATGGCAGCGGCAGACCGGTATTTGGCAATATCCTCGTTGTAACACAGATATTGATGAATGTCTGCAGGAATATCAGTGCTCCCATACCACAGCATACCAATGTTCCGGCTAAATCTCTTGCTTTTTTCCCAATACGGATACATTCTACCGCAATCAAAAGTTCCAGAATGATAATGATACAACATCCCAGAAATCCTAATTCCTCACCTGCAACGGCAAAGATAAAGTCTGTCTGGGGCTCTGCGATAAAGTTACCGTTTTTCACGGATGAAACAAGATTGGTATCCAGACCTTTGCCATATAGCTGGCCGGAGCCAATAGCAATGACAGAATTCATCTGCTGATATGCCAGCTCGGGATACTCTTCCGGTTTTAACCATGCCAGAATACGGCCTGCCTGGTAACCTTGCAGCAGCGTCTGGTTTGGCTGTAATATAATGCTGAAAAATAACACCGCTGCCGGAACAGCTACTACTATAATACCACCAATGATTTTATAACTCAACCCCGCAACGAACATCATTGTAGAAAAAATTAAAACAACCAGAATACTCGTTGAAAGATTAGGCTGGCGGTATATCAGATACCATGGAATGGCAAGCAGTACCAATGCCGGTAATATAATCTTAGGGCTATTCAGTTTTTCTTCATATTTAGAAAGAAATTTGGCGAAAAATACGATTAATATAATTTTTACAATATCGGAAGGCTGGAATTGAAGACCTCCGATTACGATCCAACGCTGTGCTCCGTTTACCTCCCTGCCCAATACAGGAAGTAATGCCATTAATATAACACCACCCAGATAGGCGATCCAGTAAAAATTCATAATCCAGGTATAGTCAATCAAGGAAATGATGACCATACAGACAAGTCCAAGAATCAGACCGATGATCTGCTTGGACATTAAATCCTCCTGTGCGCTTCCAACAACCATTACGCCCAGTATGGACAGTGCCGTAACCCATATAACTAATCTAAATTTATAATCCTTTAATTTGTATTGTTTTAACATTCCCTGCACCCTGTTCTATCTCATTTATCACGTCAATATGTATATCCATGCTTTCTTCATCAATGTCCATGTACTTTTGTATTACCTTGATCAGGTCTTTTTTCATAAGTGCCATATTTTCAGCAGAGCAATCCAGGCGCTCACTGGTGAGCAAAAGCTTTAACCGGTCTCTGGCTACATCTTTAGAACATGTTTTTCGAAATCCATGGAAATTTATCATGCCGGCTCCTCTCAATTTTTCTTGAAAATGTTGGAAAATCTTGAAAAGAACGTGGTTGTCTTAGTTAGATCCGTCATAGGAACAGTTTCCCCAGTAATACGACGGCTGATACTTAAAAATTCCTGTCCGGCACGGGTATCGTTTCCAGCCAGCGGTTCACCCTGATTGGTGGCAATAACTATGCTTTCTTCGTCTAAAATGGCTCCGATCAGATTCACGGCAAGGATATCGATTACATCTTCTACCGACATCATATCTCCTCTTTTAATCATGTCCATTCTCAGACGGTTTATTAATAAATCAATGTCTCGGATATCAGCGGCTTCTAAAAGCCCGATAATGCGGTCAGCATCCCGAATGGCGGATACTTCCGGTGTAGTTACTACAACGGCTCTGTCAGCGCCTGCAATGGCATTACGAAAGCCCTGTTCGATTCCGGCGGGACAATCCAGCAGGATATAGTCAAAATGTTCTTTTAAATCTTCTGTGAGTTTTACCATTTGTCCCGGAGTGACTGCGGATTTATCCCGGGTCTGTGCTGATGGCAGCAAATACAGATTGGGATACCGTTTATCTTTGATCAGTGCCTGTTTTAAACGGCAGTTTCCTTCTATAACATCCACAAGATTGTAGACAATCCGGTTCTCCAGTCCCATGACAACATCCAGATTACGAAGCCCGATATCTGTGTCAACCAAAACGACTTTTTTATTTAATTTCGCCAAACCGGTACCGATATTGGCTGTAGCGGTTGTTTTACCAACGCCGCCCTTTCCGGACGTTATTACAATTACTTCACTCATGCTCTATCCTCCAAAATAACACTTATTTATTTTCGTTATCTGGTGTGTTTTCATTCTTTAATGCCCCATCAGCCTGACGGGGATTAGATTTCAATTGGTTGTTAAAGGGAGATGTCATTTAACGCATCCTGAGATATGTTTTTAACAAAGATATGATCATCTTTTATGTAAGCAATCTTGGGATCAATGGCATATTCCCCGGTATCTGCCTTTTTTGTGATTGCGCTTCGCGCTATTTTATCGGCAATGCGAATCTGGTTAGGTTTCATTACCAGTGCGGCAACAAAGCATTCCCGGTTGCCGCTGGCACCTGCATATACATTTCCACGGCAGGAACCAAGTACTACTATATTGCCTTTGGAAGTCACGATCCCCCCTGGATTTACATCCCCGAGAATAATAATGCTGGTTTCAACCTCTAATACCTGCCCTGCACGCAGTGTACCTTTATAGAACTGTCCGTCACGCCTGTCCAACTCTTCCATAGCAGCAGTGACGGCATTTTTATAGTACTCTTCATCGTCTTTTCTTTCGTCTACCACACATAGGATATGTATTCTTGAATTATTTACAATGGCAGAAACCATGTCTTTCTCCTGCTGTTTCGTAAGTACTCTCCCCCGAAAGGTAATCGCCATTTTAGCATCCTGGAAAAAATTTGTAGATTCCAGGAATTTATCTGCGACTGCCTGAAGCAGTTCATCAAAGGGAAGTTTATCATCCAGTATTACAATAAGTCCATACTTATTGCTTTTAATAATGACGGAACTTTGATTCATAGTGATACCCATCGCATATTGCAGGCCTGCCTGCAATGCTGCCACAAATAAAATAGGTTGAAAGAAGCACAGCGTGGCGTCCTTTCATTTCTCAATTTTCTTTCAACCCTGACATCGTTCAGTACCGCAGTAATTTGGGGTACCGCCTGTATCAGACAGTGTAAAGGGATTCCTTTACACGCTGCCTGACAGATGGATGTTAGTCGAATCTCTGAGTGTTTGCGTCTACCTGAATAGCATGTCCAGGTATAATTTCATCTGCTTCCTTGTTTTTAAATATATAGTTCACCATATCCCCTGCAACAGAAGCTGCATTGGTAGAGGTATAACCATTAGTAATTCGAACGGCGATGGCGATTTCCGGGTTATCGTAAGGTGCATACCCAACGAAAAGAGCATGACTGGGTACGCCTGTTTCCTGTGCCGTACCGGTTTTACCTGCCATATCTGTTTTGATATTTTTTAGAATATTATTTGATTTTACCATTTCATTCATACCTGTATGAATAGCAGTCCAGAGTTCAGGATCCAATTCAACATTATTATGAACTTTCGGTTTTTTCTCTTCCAGTACACGGTTATCGGAATCCGAAATTTTATCAAGCAGTGTCAGGTCGTAACAGGTTCCTCCATTTGCTATCGTTGCTACATATCTGGAGAGCTGTGAGGTTGTGAATGCATTGGTACCCTGTCCCATTGCGGATGGTGCCATACCATTGTCGGAAATATGAGGATCTGTTTCACCGATCTCAATTCCGGTAGGGGCATCGAAACCGAACATCTCAGCATATTTAGCAAGCTTTTCGATACCTACTTCATCTACAGCTTTGCCATCTTCTGCACCTACGTCACCTAACGTATAACCAATCGTGTTGAAATAAAAGTTACAGGAGTCACGTAGTGCAGTAACTAACGACTCGGCACTGTGTCCGAATTTGTTCCAGCAATTGATTGGGGGATCAACTAAGTCAAAAGTACCGGTACAATTAATTGTATCATAAATTCCAATAACACCTTCGGTAACACCTGCGGCAGCCGTCACCATCTTATAGGTAGAACCGGGAGCCGTAATTTCCTGAGTTGCCTTATTATAAAACGGGCTGGACAAGTCAGTAGCCAATTTTGCATAATACTCGGAATCCATATTATTTGCCAGCCTGTTATTATCATAACTCGGATAAGTCACACAGGCAAGTACTTCTCCAGTATTCGGGTCATTTATTACCAAAGATCCGGAACATGGATCAAGCGCTAACTGCGCAGGGGTAAGTTCCAGGCTGTAAATTTTGGCATGTACAAAGTCAAATGCAGTCAGACTGCCGGAGGCAAGGGAATTATAATCTTCCTCGTTCATTTTAATAACACCCTGGTCAAAGAGCATCAGACATACATCAGTAGCACTTAACGTATCGGATTCTATCATATATCGATAGATTTTTTTACTGAAATGCGTGTCCGTAGATAAATATTTCGCTATATAGTCGGAAAGCGCGCTGTATACTTCTTTGGAATCCAGATATTCCGTATCTACCGGTATTTTGGAGATGTCAACCCAATTTTTTGAAATTGCATAAGTTAAATACTCCTGAAGGCTGATACTCCCGTCATTCGTCCATGCCAGATATGTTTCATCAGATTTATCAATAGCATCTTTTTGCAGAATACCGGTTCCTTCCATCAGCATATTATTAACCACATAGGTCATATAGGCCTGCATATCTTTACCCAAGTCTTTATAAGCCGCCGGTGAATCCGAGGTCAGTTCCGATTTGATAGCAGCAAAAACATTGGACTGTTCACTTAAAAACTGTTGGTATACCCGCTTTTCCGTTGTACTGGCATCTGCTGATGAAATATGGTTTACATCCAGAACGTTGTTTTCAAAAAGCGCGTAATATACGTCGTATACCGGAATTTTGATATCATCTGTGGTAGCATAATCTTCTATATTCACTTCTTTCGTATCGATCAGCATGGTGTAAACAATACCGGCTATATACTGTTCCAGAATCCGGTATGCAGCTATCTGGTAATCGGTATCAAGTGTCAGCTGAATGTTATTTCCGGCCTGGGGTTCCACACGGTTATCTTTTTTAAGAATTTTTCCAAGGTTGTTTACATATACTCTTTCAGAACCTTTTAATCCCTGAAGCTGGTTTTCATAAACCTGTTCCAGACCGATTTTACCTACAATGTCGTTTTGGTTATACACTTCACTGTCTTTGTTCAGCTCATTTAATTCTTCGGAAGAGATCTGACCGGTATAGCCGATAATCGGCGCAAAATAGATGCTGTTATCATAGACCCGGATTGTGTCATCCACTACATCCACACCTGGATATTTATCTTTGCTTTCCATAATTGTGGACATGGATTTATCACTGATATTAGTAGCCAGAGTTGCCGCTAAATATTTTTGGAAACTGTTTGCGGCTATTTTGCTTCGCATTATTACAATACTGAGAGTTTCTTCTTTTGTCAACGTTTCCGGAAGACCATATTTAGCCAATTCTTCTTTTGTATTTTCTTTGGAAAGTACACCGTACCCTTTCTCTGCGCAAAGGTCATCCATCATCTGGGAGGCGGATGCATTGGTCTGCGCCTCGGTCAGGTTTTCAATATAAGCCTGTCCATAGATATCTGCTTTAAATCGCAGCAAGTTTGTTCCGCTGTAGACAAATTGATACTCTCCGGCACTGTTCAGGGTAATTCCAAAATTATCGGTTACTTTATCTCCATTTTTTTCGAGAATCTTCAGTATGCCATACATGCTGCCATTCAGGGCAAGATTTTTTTCATGCATGGTAAGGTTATCGTAAGCTCCGGTATCTTCAAATGAAACAGAATGGGCAAGCTTATTATAAGCCAGTAACTTTCCGTTTCGGTCCGTGATGATTCCCCGGGTACTTTTTAGAGTTCTCTCTTTTTCAATCTGCATGGTAAAGTCGTTCAGGTAACTCTCACCTTCTACAATCTGCAGTGTGAATAAGCGGTATACCAGTATAAATGCAAGTATCAGGAATACGACTACAAGTATTACCATACGCGACTTTGCTGCTTTTGAAATGGTATCTTTTACATACTTAAACAAAACTATTTACACTCCTCTGTTCTGACTTCTCCAGTTTACGGTTGATAAATAATAGTATACGGTAGCACAGAAATGTCAATACAATGGTATAGATGACCTCCGGCATGATAATCCGCCTCAGATAGAAGAAGAAGTCAACCCTTCCACGAAGCAGGAACTGGAATCCATAAACAATGATTCCATATACCAGGTCACTGGCAGCGGTTAAAACAACCGGCATTTTAATATCGTCATCATAAAATATGTGGTAGCAGAATCCGTTTAAATAACCAATATACATATAGATGATGGCATGGAATCCCATGGTATCACCAAAGAGAAGATCTGCCATGAGTCCACAGACAAAGCCAATCCACAGTCCGGAACGTTTACCTCTCATCAGCCCAAAGGATACGGTCACAATGATCAGTAAATTTGGTGTAATAGAAGCGATAGAAAGTGCCGGCAGCAATGTGCATTGTAGAATAACACATATTAACAGCACAAAAAAAAGTATCACCTTGCTTTTCATATCTTATCTCCTATCTGTATGTTACTCAACGGACTTAGGTGCTTCCGTTGACTGTGATTCCGTCTCAGATGATGTTTCACTTTCGGTATCACCGGTTTCGTCCAGACCTTTGGCTTCCGTCTGCTTTGGTTCCGTCTCTTTAGTTTCGATCTGCTGTTTTAAAGATTTGATTACCAGTACTTCCTGGATATCTCTAAAATCAACAGCCGGAGAAATATATCCGGATTTTGTCAGGTGGTTAGAATCGTCATTTATCTCGCTGATGTAACCAATCAATATGCCAGGCAAAAATTTACTGCTGACATTGGAAGTAACTACTTTATCTCCAACACTTACTTTATTGTCGGTATCCGTTAATTTAATCAGGTTTACCTTATCTTCATCGATTAACCTGAGATCACCGGCAATAATACATTGTTCGTTCGTTGGGGAAACCATAGCGCCTACATTGCTGTAATCGTCTATAATGGAACGGACTGTAGACCAGTTCGGCCCGACTTCAGTAATGATTCCGGCAAGGCCTCCGCCTGCCAGGACATTCATATCTACTGCAAATCCGTCATTGCTGCCCTTGTCGATAGTAAACATATGGAACCAGTTTCCGCTTTGTTTTGCGATTACTCTGGCGCCGACTTTTTCGTAGTCTTCATACTGATGATCCAGTTCGTAGAGATCTCTAAGACGGTTTAATTCTTCCTGATCCTGAATAAGACGGGTATTTTCAATCGTCAGATCATCCACTTTTTTCTGCAGGGATTTATTTTCAGTAACCAGATCTGCAGAATTCTGGAAATAATCCCCTTTTCCAGCGATCCAGGTTCCAACCTGGTTAATACCGCTTTGCAGGGGGGTAATTACAAATTCGCCAACCTGCTTCAGCGGTCCGCTGCTCATATCTACTGTGAAAGACAGTACAATCATAACACCGCATACAGCTGAAATGATCAGTAAAATTGCTTTGCTTTTTATCGAATTCTTTTTCTTCATAACGATTCCTCTTTATATGGTATTTCCTGTTAGATCTTTTAATGAATAAGTACACGTTTCTAATTCTTTATGATTCATGATAGCAAGAAGTCCGCGAAGTGTACTGGTAACAGGTTCTCTGACAAGATATACGGGAACTTCCAGTTCTCTTCTCATATATTCCGCCAGGTTCGGTATCCCGGAGACACCGCCGCTTAGATAAATGCCGTTTTTCCTGATATCTGCCAGAAACTGCGGTGGTATGCGGTTCAGTGTACTTTTTATGTTCTGGATAATGCTGTCGATGGTTTCCATGATACAGACACTTACAGAAAGAGACGGTATCACAGCGCTTTTAGGCAATCCGGACACCGTACTGATACCATATACTTCAAGGGAAGCAGCCGGCCCATCAATGATGTAAGCCAGGGCATTTTTCAGTTTATCTGCCGTCCGCATACCAATGTTCAGCTGAAACATACGCCGTACCATGGTACAGATATCTTCATCTAACTTCCGGCCTCCATACTGGAGCATTTTACTGAGCAGTATCTGCCCGCCGGTTAATACGGAGATATCAGTGGTACCGGCTCCGATATTTACTACCATGTTTCCAATTGGTACATCGATGGGAAGTCCAATGCCTATGGCATCAGCGACTCCTTTATCAACCAGACAGATTTTTTTCGCTTTAATATTACCGCTTAACACATTGTAATATGCCCGCTTTTCCACTGCGGAAATGTCACTTGGAACGGCAATATAAATCGTTGGATGAACTGGTAAAAGGGAAGAACACCGTCGCAGAAGTCCCACGAGAAGCAGTTCCATATTTTTGGCATCAGCAATTGCACCATGCATCATAGGACAGGCGGCCTGTACATTCACAGGTGTCTTTTCATACATTTCGTATGCTTCGTCTCCGATGCCGATAACCTGGAGCTCGTCCCGGATTGCAATCATATTTTTTTCTGCAATCATTATTTTATTATTTTTATCACATATTTTTATCGTGTCTGTGCCAAGGTCAATTCCTAATAACATGGCTTCTTCTCTCCCTCATAGTTACAAAAGTCCTCGTTCTTTGAAGCTTAAATACTTTTTATCACCAATAATAATATGATCCAGCAGTTCAATGCCAATCATAAGACCTGCATCCCGGATCCGCTTGGTTAAAAGGATATCCTCTCTGCTTGGAGAGGGATCACCGCTTGGGTGATTATGCACAAGGATAATAAATACCGCATGATGATGCAGCGCTTCCAGATAAATTTCCCGGGGCGTAATCAGTGCTCCGTTTACCGTTCCCTTTGAAATTATATGGTCACACAGGAGCCTGCTTTTGGTATTCAGCATTAATAAAAGCATCTGTTCCTGGGTACAGTGACGGAAATCTTCCATATAATAGTCTGCAATGGTTTCCGGTTTTGTAAAGCATAGGCTGCCCTTTGCAGAAGATTTTGCAATTCTTCTGGACAATTCCACAATGCACTTGATCTGTATGGCTTTTACTTTTCCGATTCCCTTCATTTTCATAAGGTCGGAAATACTTAAGTGATGGAGACCCAAAAGGTTATGTTCTACTTTTGAACATTGCAAAACCTCCTGTGCCAGTTCCAGTGCCTGAATCCCCTGGGATCCGGTCCTTAAGATAACAGCCAGAAGTTCAGCGTCTGACAGCACCTGTGCTCCCATCGCAAGGCATTTTTCATAAGGCCTGTCATCTGTAGGTAATTCTTTCATTGTAATTGCTTCATTCATAGTATTCCCTTTCAAGCTCTCCCGGCAGGAAGCCTTGAATCAGGATTTATCCTGTCAAAACAAGACTATAAATAATCATCATTTTATCATAGATTTATGACAAAGTACACACTTATTAATCTTAAAATTTTGTGATGTCTTAAAAAGAATGGAATTTTTTGATAATAGCTTCCGCTACTTTTAAGCCGTCCATTGCCGCACTGGTGATCCCTCCTGCATAGCCGGCACCCTCCCCGCAGGGATACAAACCGCCTATGGTACTTTCAAAGAAATCATCTCTTGCAATACGCAAAGGAGATGACGTCCTGCTCTCGATTCCGGAAAGAATGGCATCTTTTCTTGCAAAACCCCGGATCATATGGTCAAAGCCCAGAATGCCCTGTTCGATTGAGTCGCCCAGGAATTTTGGCAGACATTCTCTTAAATTCCCAAAGTCATATGCACCTTTTATTGCGGGAGCAAAATCACCAAGCCCGCTGCTGCTGCGATGTTTTACAAAATCCTCAAACAGCTGTACCGGAACTTTGCCATTACACAGCTGATAAGCTTTTTGTTCCAGACTCTGCTGAAATCTGGCACCGCTCAATGGATCTGTCGCACCGTAATCTTCCGGTGTGATCGTTACGACGATGGCGCTGTTCGCATTCTTACCGTCTCGTTTCTGATAACTCATACCGTTTACTGCAGTCATGTTGTTTTCAGAAGAGGCATTTACCACATAGCCACCCGGGCACATACAGAAGGAATATACACCTCTGCCGTTATCCAGTTTTTTCGTAAGCTTATAATCAGCCGCAGGCAGCGTTTTCAGTTCGGTTCTTGCATATTGGGATTCGTTTATCATACTCTGTGGATGTTCGATACGAAGTCCTACAGCAAAAGATTTTGGCGACATAGCAAGCGGTTTCCTTGAAAGCATGGTAAAAGTATCTCTGGCGCTGTGACCGGTTGCAAGAACCACAATTTCGGTTTTTAAGATTTCACTGTCATTGATACAGATACTTTCAAGTTTCCCGTCCCGGATCTGAAGATCTGTCATCTGGCTTTTAAATCGTACTTCTCCGCCCAGACGCTGTATTTCTGTTCGCATATTTTTTACTACGCTGCGAAGGACATCCGTACCGATATGGGGCTTATTCAGGTATAAAATAGAACTGTCCGCACCGGCGTCCACAAATGTTTCCAGTACATAACGGCCGCGGCCTTTGGGATCTTTTACCATGGTGTTTAGTTTTCCATCAGAAAAAGTTCCTGCTCCGCCCTCTCCGAACTGGACATTGGAGGATAGATTCAGGGGATTTCCTTTCCAGAAGCGTTCCACTGTCTCCTGGCGTGCATCTACGTCTTCGCCCCGTTCCAGTATCAATGGACGGTAACCGCATTTTGCGAGAAGCAGGCCGCAGAACAATCCGGCAGGTCCCATTCCTACAATAACCGGACGGTTTTTTAATGCTTCTTCTCCACAAGGCGGTATTTGATAAGAAACCGGCGTGGATTTTACGATTTGGCTGTTTTTGCATTTTTTTAATATCAAATGCTCTTTTTCAACCTCCGCATCGATGGTATAGCTGTATTTGATATCCGGCTTTTTGCGTGCATCTATGGAACGTTTTATAATATGGAAACTTTTTAGTTCTGTTTCCTTTATTTTCAGCTCTTTGCAGATTGCCCTTGTCAAGTCTTCACTGGAATGTTCCGGCTGTAATTTTATCTGGGGAATCCTAATCATTCATATCCTCCTCTTTTTTATCTCATTTTATTCTGTCTATTTTATATGGCACTGTGAAATCCGGCTGCATAACCGCTGGACCATGCCCATTGCAGATTATAGCCGCCGCAGGCTCCGTCAACATCCAGAATTTCTCCCGTAAGGAAAAGCCCTGGGGCGATTCTGGATTCCAGGGTTATATTTTGTACTTCCTTTGTAGGAACACCGCCGGAACACACCTGAGCCTGGGAAAAATCACGGAAACCGCTGATTTGCACCAAACTGTTTTTAATACAGTCAGTAAGTTCTTTTATTTCTTTGGGTGATACGGAAGATGCCGGCTTCGTATTTTTGATTTTGGCTTTTTTCAGTATTACCGTAATCATTTTCTTATTTAAAAGACCAGTCAGAATCTCTTCTGCCGACCGTTTGGGATAATGAAGGCATCGGTTCTGCATTATTTTTACCAGATCTTCTGTTTGAATATCAGGCATCAGATCCACACTTACCATGACATGTTTATTGTCCTGTAAAGCCCGGACTGCATAACGGCTAAGCTGGAATACCACAATTCCTGAAATGCCGTAATCTGTCCACTGTAATTCACCTGTCTCAGTCAAAATGCAGTTCTGATCTGCATAAAGTGTCAGCCGGGCATGACTGCGTACCCCGGCAAGGCTTTTAAACCAGTCTCCTTTTGCTTTTAATGGCACAAGTGCAGGAAGAGGTTGAATAATCCGGTGTCCCACGCTCTCAGCCAGTTCATAGCCGCTGCCATCTGATCCGGTAACGGGGGCAGCCTTTGACCCGGTGCTTAAGATCACAGCATCTGCTGTATATGTCCAGCTGGCTGTTTGGATCTGCCATTTTCCCTGTGCATGATAAAGCTGTTTTACTTTTTCCATACATTTCAGCTTTATGGAAAGCCTTTTTACTTCCATTAAAAGCAGGTCTAAAACAGCCGATGCCTGTTCCACGTAAGGATAAATATAGCCGCTGCGGTCTTTGAGCAGCAGTCCCAGGTCTTCAAAAAACGCCAGTGTATCCGATACGCCAAATTGCTCCAGAATCTGTTTTACAAATTCCGGGTCACTGGATCGGAAGACATTTGGATCGGACATGTCAGTATTGGTGATATTGCATTTACCGTTGCCGGTTGTAAGAAGCTTTTTACCTGGCTTTTCCATGCCTTCTAATATGGTGACGGCGGCCCCGTTTCTGGCGGCTGTAATTGCGGCGAGCAGACCGGAAGCACCTGCTCCGATGACGAAAACATTTTTCATAATACACTCCTTATCTTCCGGTTAAGGAAGCTGTACTAAGTCCTTTTCTATCAGCCGCTGCAGAGATTTTAAAATTCCCAGCTTCGCATGCTGCCAGGTAAGCCCTCCCTGAAAATAAACAGCGTAAGGCGGTTTAATAGGACCATCTGCGCTCAACTCAATGGAGGAACCCTGAATGAACGCACCGGCAGCCATGATGACATCGCTGTCATATCCAGGCATTGCCCAGGGCTCTGGTGTAACATAACTGTCCACCGGTGCGGCAGCCTGAATGCCTTCGCAAAAAGCAATGACGCCTTCAGGGAAGCCAAATTCTACTGCCTGTATGATATCGTGCCGGCTTTCCTGCCCGTTTGGAACTACTTTAAATCCCAGTTTCTCATAGATATTTGCAGCAAAAACAGCGCCTTTCAATGCTCCGCCCACTACGGTCGGGGCAAGGAAAAGACCCTGGTAAAAGGACTGCATGATGCCCAATGTCGCGCCGACTTCTCTTCCCAGTCCCGGAGAGGTCAGACGGTAAGAAGCGTTTTCGATGCATTTCTCGGTACCTGCAATATATCCGCCGATGGGAGCCAGTCCCCCGCCCGGATTTTTAATCAGGGAGCCGACTACCATATCTGCGCCTACATCAGAAGGCTCTATGCATTCTACAAATTCACCATAACAGTTATCTACCATACAGATGATATCCGGATTTATGGATTTCACAAATGCAATTGCCTCGCCAATGGCTGTAACAGACAGTGTTGGACGGGTCTGATAGCCTTTGGAACGCTGGATCTCAATCATTTTTGTCTTTGGACTTAGTGTTTCCCTTATTTTTTCATAGTCAAAACTTCCGTCTTCTAAAAGGTCTACCTGTTTATAGGATACCCCATATTCTGCAAGGGAACCGTTGGAAGGACGGATACCTATGACTTCTTCTAATGTGTCATAAGGTTTTCCGGAAATAGAAATAAGTTCATCACCTGGTCTTAAATTTCCGGAAAGTGCTACTGCCAGAGCATGTGTGCCACAGGTTATCTGCGGGCGAACAAGGGCAGCTTCCGTATGAAAAACACTGGCATAAACAGCTTCCAGCGTTTCTCTACCGGCATCGTTGTATCCATAACCGGTACTGGAGGTGAAATGTTCTGCACATACACGGTTTTGCTGCAATGCGCGGATGACTTTTAACTGATTGAATTCTACGGTTTCATCTATTTTTTCAAAACGGTCTTTGAGTCCGCTTTCGATCTCTTTTCCATATGCAAACACTTTCTTATTAATCCCAAGTGTCTCATACATCTCTTCTATTTTGTAATTATTCATAACATCCTTTCAAAAGCATATGTCAGAGCCTAGAGCGTGTCAGAAAGCAATTTTCAGACACGCTCTAGAACGTGTTACATTATTTTTTTGTCTTTCAAAATGCTCAGCATAGCTTGGAGTATCTCCGTATTATTATAAGCAAAATGGTCTTTATCCATCCAGATAACATCTTTTTCCCTCTTAAACCAGGTAATCTGGCGCTTAGCAAAATGCCGGGTATCCCGTTTTAAGATATAAACGGCTTCTTCCAGGGTGCAGTTTCCTTCCAGATAATCCAGGATTTCTTTATAGCCAAGTCCCTGCATGGACACCATTTCTTTGGTATAACCTTTTTCTTTTAACTGCGCAACTTCCTTTAAAAGTCCTTCTTCCAGCATACGGTCTATTCTGATATTGATTCGATCATACAGGTTTGACCGCAAATCATTTAAAACAAAATATGCAAAATTATAAGGGGATTCTTTCTGGCGCTCCTGCTCATTGTGTTCGGAGATGGGCTGACCGGTGTCGTGGTAAAATTCCAGTGCCCGAATTACCCGCTTCACATTGTTTGGATGAATTTCAAAAGCTGATTTGGGGTCTGCTATGCGCAGTTTTTCATGCAGATATTCACTTCCTTTTATGGATGCCAGTTCTTCCAGTTCCTGCCGGTAAGCAATGTTGCCTGTGGTTTCCGTAAAGTCAATATCATATAAAACGGCTTGTATATAGAAACCGGTGCCGCCTGTTAAAATCGGGATTTTTCCTTTGTCCCAGATTTTCTGCATATATTTTTTCGCATATTCCTGGAATTTCACTACATGGAATTCCTCGTCCGGATCAAATTCATCTATAAGATAGTGCGGTATCCCATCCATTTCCGGGGGCTTTATTTTTGCAGAGCCAATATCCATTCCACGGTATACCTGCATTGAATCGGCAGAGATAATTTCGCCGTTTACTGCTTTCGCCAGGGCGATGGATAGCTCGGTTTTTCCAACGGCTGTGGGACCGGTTAATATAATGAGTGGTTTTTTCATAGGAACCTTTCCCTTCTTCAATTTAAACAATACGCTTGAATTTCTTTTCCATTTCATACTTTGTCATAGAAATAATCGTAGGTCTTCCATGAGGGCAGTTGTATGGATTCTCTAATGTGAGAAGTTCGGCAATCAGGTTTTCTGCTTCCATGGCAGTCATTTTATGGTTGCCTTTTACAGCGGCTTTACAGGACATGGAAGCAATTTTTTCGTTAATTACTTCTGCTTTCATACGCCCGGTCTGTTCACCCAGACTGTCCAGCATCTCGATAAACAGATCCTGCTGGGTAATCCCGAATAAATTATCGGGTACAGCGCGAATGGAATATTCCTTGCCTCCAAATGGTTCGATTTCAAAACCGATTTGGGTGAAGTTATCCATGTAACGATTTAACAGATCTTCTTCCTGCATACTGAGTGTCAAAATAATGGGCGGGCTTAAATACTGGGAAGTATAAGTACGGTCATTGAGATTCTTCATGGTTCTTTCATATAAAACTTTTTCATGTGCCGCATGCTGATCAATGATATAAAGCTTTTCCTGGAATTCAACCAGCCAGTAAGTACCGAATACCTGTCCGATAATCCGGTGCTCGGATACACTTTCCTTCGAAAGCAGTTTTCCTTCAAAGAGGTCCAGCTGCTGGGAAGATTTTATCAATGCCTGGTCCGCCTGATCTGCACCAGCATCTGAATCTGCTGTTTTCTTCAGGTCTGATTCTACCTGCGATTCTGAAGTCTTCTTTAGGTCTGCGGCAACGTCTTTATGCAAAGCTTTATGCAAAGTTCCCGCTGCATCCGTTTGTACAGATGTATCAGCCTGAGCGTCCGGAAGCATATTCCGTTCTGAATGGCTGGCAGGTGTATTTGCCGACGCAGGGGTAACGAATGATGCAGAGGATACGGGCTTACGTGGCGGAACTGGTGCATTTTCTGCAAAAGAACGGGAAGTATCTGATTTCGGTGCAAAAGGTTTTGCCGGCGAGGCCTGATAATTGCTTTTCTCACGCATCTGTTCCAGCCTTTTCTTTTCAAAAGGCTCCGGAATGGATTGCAGAACTTTTGCTTCTTTTATTTTTTCTGTTTTATCTTCTTTGACGGTAACTTCCGGGATCAGTTCTTTCTGAGTCAGCCCTTGCTTAACAGAGTCATAAACCAGCTGGTACATTTTTTCATTATCGGCAAATCGAAGCTCCATCTTTGTGGGATGTACATTGATATCCAGTAAGTCTCCATCCATGGTAAAATGAATGGCGGTAAAGGGATATTTATGCTGCATCATAAATGTTTTATAGGCATCTTCGATTGCCCGGGCTATAATGCTGCTCTTAATATAACGCCCGTTTATAAAATAATTTTCGTAATTGCGGTTTCCTCTGGAAATAATCGGTTTACCGATATAGCCTTTCAGAGATACCTGTTCATTGGCATTCTCCAGGGTGATGAGATGGTTTGCGATGTCACGCCCATAGACGTTGTAGATGATATCCTTCAGGTTATCATTCCCGGAGGTATGCATTTTCGTCTGGTTATTGCTAATGAATTTAAAGGAAACATTGGGATGGGATAATGCCAGACGCTCCATCAGGTCATTGATGTAACCTGCTTCTGTCATACTGGATTTTAAAAACTTTTTTCTGGCGGGAGTATTGAAGAAAATGTTGCGCACAAGGAAAGTCGTACCCTCAGGAGCACCGATTTCTTCTATGGATTTTTCGATCCCGCCTTCAATAATATAACGGGTACCGGTAAGACTGCCTGCGGTTTTCGTAATTAATTCTACCTGGCAGACGGCAGCAATGCTGGAAAGCGCTTCTCCGCGAAATCCAAGGGAAGTAACCCCCAGCAAGTCTTCTACCCGTTTGATTTTACTGGTAGCGTGGCGTAGAAACGCCAGGGGAACCTGACCTTGAACTATCCCTTCTCCGTTATCCGTAATGCGGATCAGAGAAGTACCGCCATCCCGGATTTCAACGGTTACTGCATTTGCGCCTGCATCAATGGCATTTTCCACTAACTCTTTTACCACGGAAGCAGGGCGTTCAATCACTTCTCCTGCCGCTATCTTATCGATTGTCTGCTGATCTAAAACTTCGATCGTCTTCATGCGTATACCTCCTGCATACCGCAGATTAGTCTGCGGTACTGCACTAATAGAAAGTTTGAAATGATTTTTGTTTTCAAACTTATACCTCCTGCATACCGCAGATCAGTCTGCGGTACTGCGCTAATAGAAAGTTTGAAATGATTTTTGTTTCACACTTGTATCACCACCGATTCTTTAACTTATTCTGAAGACGGTAAATTGTGTTAAGTGCATCAATTGGAGTCAGTGTACTGATATCCATCTCCTTTAGTTCCTGAAGAATATCCTGGTCGCTGACCGTATCAAAAAGAGACATCTGCTCTAAATCTACCTGATCATATTTCTTTGTTTTGACTTTTGTTTTGTTGCCGGTGTCAGCCTGGATTTCCCTTGCCTTTGCCGTAATATCCGCATCACTCAGTTCTTCTACCAGCTGTTTGGCACGTTCAATAACGCTTTCCGGCACCCCGGCTAATTTTGCAACCTGGATACCATAGCTCTTGTCTGCACCGCCTTTGACTATTTTACGAAGGAAGACAATATCATCTCCTTTTTCCTTTACGGCAATACAGTAGTTATTGACACTGCTTAATTTGCCTTCCAGTTCCGTAAGTTCATGGTAGTGGGTGGCAAAAAGGGTTTTGGCACCTAAAAGTCTTGGATTGCTAATGTGTTCTACCACTGCCCAGGCGATACTCAGACCGTCAAAGGTACTGGTACCCCGTCCGATTTCATCTAAGATCAGCAGGCTGTTGGAGGTGGCATTTCTCAGTATGTTGGCAACCTCAGTCATTTCCACCATAAAGGTACTTTGCCCGGATGCCAGATCGTCAGAAGCACCCACACGGGTAAAGATTCGGTCTACGATGCCGATTTTTGCGTTTGCCGCCGGTACAAAGCAGCCAATCTGTGCCATTAATACAATCAGGGCACTTTGGCGCATATAAGTGGATTTACCCGCCATATTAGGACCTGTGATAATGGAGATACGGTTACTGCCATTGTCCAGATATGTATCGTTGGAAATAAACATATCATTGGATATCATTTTTTCCACTACGGGATGGCGGCCTTCTTTTATATCAATGACCCCTTTTTCGTTGATTATAGGGCGTACAAAGTTATTGCGTTCCGCTATCAGGGAAAGAGAGGCAAATACATCAATTTTAGCCACGGCTTTTGCCGTCGTCTGAATTCGAACAACTTCTGCAGCTATCCGGTCCCGCACATCGTTGAAGAGGTCATATTCTAAAGCAAACAGCTTGTCTTCTGCTCCCAGAATAATATCTTCCAGCTCTTTTAATTCCGGTGTAATATATCGTTCTGCGTTTGCCAGAGTCTGTTTACGTGTATAATAATCAGGAACCATGTTTTTATTGGAGTTGGTAACTTCCAGATAGTAACCAAAAACTTTGTTAAACTTAATTTTTAAGTTTTTGATCCCGGTTTTATCCCTCTCTTTGGCTTCTAATTCAGCCAGCCATGTCTTTCCTTCGGTTTTTGCATGGCGCAGCTTATCGATCTCTTCATTACATCCTTCTTTGATAATTCCACCTTCTTTTATGGTAATTGGCGGTTCATCCATAATAGAGCTGTCGATGAGATCACACAGGTCTTTAAGCTCGTCCATCTGCTCAAAGATATCCATAAGCAGTTCCTTTTTAAAGTCACCCAGCAGGTATTTAATGTGGGGGAGCATGGAAAGGGAACTTTTAAAAGCAATTAAATCTCTGGGATTGGCTGATTTATAACTGATTTTACTGATCAGCCGTTCCAGGTCATATACCGGATTTAAGTATTCCCGAATTTCTTCCCTGGAAATCGCATTTTGATTTAATTCTTCAATGGCATCCAGACGGGAATTGATTTCAGATTTGTCAATGAGCGGCTGTTCAATGAAGCTTCTCAGCATCCTGGCGCCCATGGCGGTCTTGGTCTTATCCAGAACCCACAGAAGGGAGCCGCGTTTTTGTTTCTCACGCAGGGTTTCACACAGTTCCAGATTTCGTCTGGTGGAACTGTCGATAATCATATATTTTCCTGTTACATAGGGAGTAAGGCTGGTCAGATTGGCAAGGGATGTCTTCTGGGTTTCCGTCAGATACTGAAGGATTGCTCCAGCAGCAATGACGCCACAGTCGTAGTCAGCCAGTCCAAGTCCTTCCAGACTGTTTAGTTTGAAATGATCCATCAGGCACCGTTTACACAAATCATCGTCAAAGTACCAGGATTCCAGTGAATATACGGTGATGCCAAGCCTGTTTTTCAGATCATCGATATCCATACCGCTGACATAAAAGGAATGATTGCAAATAATTTCTTTTGGAGAAAATTTGGTGATCTCATCCATTAATTTCCGGGCAGAATCCAGTTCAGTTACAAAATAATCGCCGGTTGTAATGTCAGAAATGGATACGCCGTATTTGTCGGCCATATAGACGATACACATCAGATAATTATTCCGGGTCTCATCCAGAGCCTGGGTATTTAAATTGGTACCGGGCGTTACGATACGCAAAACTTCCCTTTTTACAATTCCTTTTGCCAGTTTCGGGTCTTCTACCTGTTCACAAATCGCCACCTTGTAGCCTTTTGCTACCAGCTTTGTTAAATAGCCTTCTACAGCATGATGAGGAACGCCGCACATTGGCGCCCGCTCCTCCTGTCCACAATTTTTCCCTGTTAATGTAATTTCCAGTTCTCTTGATGCAGTTATGGCATCATCAAAAAACATTTCGTAAAAGTCACCAAGGCGGTAAAATAAAATACAATCTTTATACTGTTCCTTGGTAGCCATATATTGTTTCATCATTGGTGTTAGTTGTTCCACGCTTTTTGTTCCTCTCTATATTACAATTTCGCCCATATAGTAAAAGCCTTTGCATTCCCGCAGGTGTACATTTACAATTTTGCCAAGCAGTTGCGGTGTACCCGGAAAATGTACCAGCAGGTTATTGCTTAAACGTCCTGTCATGTAATTGTTATTGTGGTCGTTTACCTCTTCTACCAGCACTGGAAGAACGGCGCCGGTATATCTGGCTGACATCTCTCTGGAAATTTCCTGCACTTCTTTTAAAAGCCGGTCAAAGCGGTTTTTCACCTGATCTTCCGGCACCTGATCGTCTTTGGCTGCTGCGGGAGTTCCGGTACGTTTGGAATAAATAAAGGTAAACGCACTGTCAAAGCGGACTTCTCTCACTACTTCCAGCGTTTCCAGAAAGTCTTCTTCCGTCTCACCCGGAAAACCTACTATAATATCTGTGGTCAGGGAAATATCAGGTACAGCCGAGCGAAGCCTGTCCACAAGATCCAGATACTGCTCTTTCGAATAATGACGGTTCATTTCTTTTAAAATTCTGGAACTGCCGGACTGCAGGGGAAGATGCATGTGTCTGCAAATCTTTGACGAGTTCTTCATAGTTTCAATCAGTTCCTCTGACAGATCCTTTGGATGGGAGGTCATAAACCGGATTCGTTCAAGTCCTTCAATCTTTTCGATTTCTTTCAAAAGTCCGGCAAAGCTCATAGGCGTTTCCAGGTTCTTTCCATAGGAATTTACGTTCTGTCCTAAAAGCATGACTTCCACCACGCCATCTGCCACTAAACGTTCAATTTCCCGGACGATATCCTTAGGATTCCGGCTTCGCTCTCTTCCACGCACATAAGGTACGATACAGTAACTACAGAAATTGTTACACCCAAACATGATATTAATGCCTGATTTGAACGGATATTTCCGTTCGCTTGGAAGATCTTCCACGATTTTGTCTGTGTCTTTCCAGATATCAATCACCATACGGCCGGAATCGTAACGTGTGGCAATTAATTCAGCAAACTTATAGATATTATGAGTACCGAAAATCAGGTCTACAAAACGGTAACTTTGTTTTAATTTTTCAACAACTTTCGGTTCCTGCATCATGCAGCCGCATAAAGCAATCAGCATGTGGGGATTTTTCTTCTTGATGCTGTTTAAAGCACCCAGTCTGCCGTATACTCGCTGATTTGCATTTTCCCTTACGGTGCAGGTATTATAAATTACAAAATCTGCATGTTCATCTTCTATGATCTCGTATCCGATCTGCTCCAGGATACCGGTTAATTTTTCGGAGTCCCTGGCATTCATCTGACAGCCAAAGGTAACGGTGGATGCAGTTAACCTCCGGCCCAGATGTTCGCTTTGCTGGCGAACCATTTCACGGCACTTTTTTATAAAATAGTATTGACGAGAAGGTTCCGTTGCCGGGGGTTCTTTATTTAAATCTATTTTGTCTAATGCTTCTTCAAATTCTTTTTCCAGATTCATGTATCTTACTCCTTATCATTTCGCAATGCTGTACTTGTCAGGTACCTGTAATTTTCAGACATGCTCAAGGCATATGAAAATATTATAACAAAAACCGACAAAAAAAGCGATCATTATTTTTTAGAATATTTCTCAAGGAAAGAATAAGGAATCTTTTTGATTTCTTCATAAGTATGGATCTGATATTCGGTATCCAGGGGAAATACGGCTTCGTCTGCGACGGTTTCCACTGTCAGAGCCAGCTTTTTGAATATCTCTGAGTAATAGTTTACGGAGTTTCCACCACTGCTTACATCCTCGAATTCTTCTGCACTGCTGCCAAGGTCATAATGGGCAAGTGACTGAAGGTGTTTTGCCATTCGTTCACTTTCCTTATTATAAGACGCTGGCATTGCGTTACGGAAGTAATAAATGATCTGTCCTCTGGAGTGAAAATCTATGTACCCAACTGAATTTGGAAATTGCCTGAATACTCCGATTAAAGCCTGTGTTTCATTCTCGCTTCCGGGATAAAGCATCCTCCCCTGCACCCGGAATGATTTGCATGGGAAATTACGGTTAATATCCACTCCCCGGCCATTGAATTTCCATTCCTCGTAGGGGATACCATCCATTAAAATTGTATGGCGGTAGATTGGATTGCGGATGGACTGATATCCGCATAAAGCGATTTCATATCCGTCCGGATTCATAAGCGGCAGAAAACAAAGACTGTATTCTTCCAACAGTTTACTCCCGGATTCCGGACAAATGCAGTAATCCTCAATTATTTTTAACATTAAGATCGGATTAATGCTTTCTCTGCCATGTATCCCGGCACTGCAAATCAGGCATTTCTCAGACGTTCCCATCTGAAGCATTGGTATTTTTCGCTCATCGTGGCTGTATCCTATGACGGACAATTTCAAAAGATCGGAAAATCGGCATTCCAGTTCATAGATACACTGCATGATTTCATCATATGTATAAGTTTGATTTAATTTTACCACATCTGCACACCCCTTCCTCTTATCAGTATATGAATTAAAATGTGCAAATATGACAAAACTCCAGATCAGCAATCACGATCGCCAATCTGGAATTTTAATTTTATTTACGGATCTGACCATTCCCGTAAATGATATATTTTGTTGTCGTCAGTGCAAGGAGACCCATTGGTCCTCTGGCATGAAGTTTCTGCGTACTGATTCCGATCTCAGCACCAAATCCAAACTCAAATCCGTCCGTAAAGCGGGTAGAGGCATTTACATAGACAGCGGCAGCATCAATTTCTTCCAGGAATTTCTGGGAATGGGAATAATCATTCGTTATGATTGCTTCTGAATGTCCTGTATTATACCGGTTGATATGAGAAATGGCTTCTTCTATGGATGTAACGGTTTTTATAGACAGGATGTAATCCAGATATTCACTGCCCCAGTCCTCTTCTACAGCAGGCAGAATACCCGAAACAGCATCCATTGCAGGCTGGTCGCCCCGAAGCTCCACATTTTTTTCATCCAGACGGTTTTTTAGTGCCGGAAGCAGATTATTTATTACATTCTTATGTACAACAATGGATTCACATGCATTGCATACGCCGATTCTTTGGGTTTTTGCATTGAAAATGATATCAATTGCCATATTAAGGTCTGCCGTTTCATCTACATAGACATGGCAGTTTCCAGTTCCCGTTTCAATTACCGGAATGGTGCTGTTATTGACAACTGCCTGAATTAAGCCGGCGCCCCCTCTGGGAATCAGTACATCCACATACTGATTTAATTTCATAAATGCAGTAGTCGTTTCCCGGTTACTGTCTTCAATCAGCTGAATTGCATCCCTGGTAATATTTAAATCAGCTAATGCATTCTGTATTACGGAAACGATTGCTTTATTGGAATGAATTGCATCGCTTCCGCCTTTTAAAATGACTGCATTTCCCGTTTTAAAACAGAGTCCGAAGGCATCTGCCGTTACATTGGGGCGGGATTCATAGATGATGCCAACTACTCCAAGGGGAACTCTTTTTTGTCCGATCATCAGTCCGTTGGGACGCTTCTTCATAGAAAGAACTTCTCCAATCGGGTCTTCTAAGGTAACCAGCTGTGTCAGACCTTCTGCCATTCCTTCAATTCGTGCGCGGGTCAGAAGAAGGCGGTCAACCAGTCCTTCTTTCATCTGATTTGCACGGGCAGCTTCGATGTCTTTTTCATTTTCTTTTAATATGGTGTCGCTTTCCTCTAAAAGGGCATTTGCTACTGCTTCCAGTGCGGCATTTTTCTTCAGGGTTTCTAAAGTCTGTAATGATGGCTTTGCCTTTTGGGCTTTCTGCCCGATTTCCTGTAAAGTTTGCATCTTAATCCTCCTCACAATCATTTTATGGGTATTAGTGTTTCCGGTTATGCAAAATAGCTTGCAGTAGGTGTAATCAGCATCTGAGGCAGGATATCATGTGCATCAGATGGGACGCTGCCTACTAACTGAAAATCAAAAGCAATCGCAATTGTTCTGTGTTTTTTATGTATATTCAGATAGCGGTCATAAAATCCTTTGCCATAACCGCATCGGTGGCACGCGGTATCGAATGCCACGCCGGGTACGATTAACAGGGCATTTTCTTCCAGCGCCTGGGCTGTGGTAACCGGTTCCGGAATATGAAAATATCCGGGAGCTACATCATCATAAGAATGAATATAATAATAAACCATATCCGCACCTGTTACCTTTGGTGCCGCTACGCGTTTCTTTTGCCGCCAGGCCTCATCGATAAGTTCTCTGGTAGAAACTTCACCATTATAATCCATATAGACGTAGATGCACTCTGCTTTTTGAAAATCTTCTGATTCTATAATTTTGCGGCAGATTGCATAACTGTCTGAGCGGATTAGCTCTTCTGTAAGGTGTGCACGTTTTTGAAATATCAGTGTTCTAATTTCCTTTTTTTCCATACTTTTCACCTAAATTAATGATGGTGCCGTCTTCTTCCTGCATATCAATATTATTTAACTGGCTTCTAAGATTGCTGCGGATGGATTCAATGTATTCTCTTCGAAGATCTGCCTGTTCTTTTTTCTCTGATTCGGTAAGTCCTTCGGCCTTAGATTTCCTTGCCAGTTCATTGATTCGATCTAATTTTTCCTGATTCATAATGATTCCCATTGCATATTGCAGGCAAGCCTGCAATACTGCCACAATTAAACAGGTTGAAAGAATCACATCGTGGCGTCCTTTCTATATCATAATTTTCTTTCAACCTTAAACTACTTACTGTATTATATTACTGCATTTCTTCCAGGTAATCAATCAGGAAGAAATCTGCATCGGATTTTGCCAGGAACAGAGTTCCATGGTTACGTCCCTGGACTATTTTATGTAGAACATGAAAATCTTCCCCGTTGGCAATTACCATATCGGTACCTGCGGAAGTAGCTATTTTGGCTGCAACCAGTTTGGTTGCCATTCCGCCTGTTCCAACGCTGCTTTTGCTGCTGTCTTTTCCCATGCCCATTAAATGATCATCCAGAGTTTCTACGATATCTATAAACTTTGCATTGGGATTCTGATTAGGGTCGTCGGTAAACAGTCCGTCAATATCAGAAAGCAGAATCAGAAGGTCTGCCCCAACCAGGGCGGCTACAATGGCTGAAAGAGTATCATTGTCACCAAAGCGCATTTCATAGGTAGATACTGTATCATTTTCATTAACGATAGGAATTGCGCCAAGCTTTAATAATTCCTGAAAGGTATTCAATGCATTTTTTCTGCTTAAATTATCTACCATTGTGTTCTTTGTCATTAAAATCTGGGCAGCCATTTGTCCGTATTCCGAAAACAGCTTCTGGTAAATCATCATAAGCTTAGCCTGTCCAATTGCGGCACATGCCTGTTTTCTGGCTATTTCATCCGGTTTGGATTCCATACCTACTGCTTTTGTTCCAACCGCAATTGCACCGGAAGATACTAAAATAACATCTTTCCCCATATTGCGAAGATCACTTAATTCACGTACCAGAATTTCAAGTTTTGTCAGGTTCAATGCACCTGTTTCCTCATGTGTCAAAGATGAGGAACCGATTTTTACAACGATTCTTTTTTTATCTATTAGTTTTTCACGAATGTTCACTTTGTGCCTCCTTCACTATTTCCAAACTATCTTACACCATTTTTAGGGAATCGTCTAGTGGTAGTTGGAGATTACTGATTGAGGACGCTTTGTGTAATCAACAAGGCCTGCCATTACCCACATTATCGTACAACCTCCTAATACAAAGCGTCTTTACTCAGAAAAACCTAACTATTCTCTCAAGTTGAATAGTTTTCCAAAAAATCATACAACTCACTAAAATCTTTTAAATACTTACCCTCTTCGATCTCCTCCTGTACACTTTCCGGGAGGCGGTTCATATTGATGTTCGTATACTCATAGAGGATATCCCCGTTCGTACGGTATACGGTTATTTTTCCATTTTCTTCTTTTAGATAGAATTTTCCTTTATCAGAAACATCGGATGCGGATACTTTTTTATCTTTGCTAAAAGATACGTCTTTTGCCTGCATATTCAATATATTATCTTGTCCGGGCTGCAGATCATAGCTTTGTGTCCAGCGGTAGCTGGCATAATAGGCGAAACACAATAAGCATACACTAAATAAAACGCCGACACTATATTTCCATTTCATAAGATCACTCCTTTGGAAATAGTATCGGCATTCTTTGATTACTTATTCACGAATTTTGTCACTATTCAGTCAAAAATCCGCATTACGCGGAATTTGTGACCCTCGCGGCAGTTGCCAAATGGTTCCGCAAGCGCATCCGCTTGGCTCATTGTTCACGGCAATAGATATTTAAGATTTGGCTCTAAGAGAACTCCTTCTTTTACAGGATATCCGTTCTGATCACTGGACTGTATACATTTGCAGACAAACTGATGTGCTTCTTTAGCAGCAGCAGCCAAAGATAAACCTTTCATAAGTTTCCCCAGCAGTACGCTGGCAAACAAATCACCGGTACCGTGATAAGATCTTCCGGTGCTGGCTTTTGAAAGAATTTCTACTGTTTCACCTTCACACAATGCGATGGATTGTGGAAAATCCTGTAATGGAACACTTGTAATTACAGAACAGCGACAGCCTTTTCGCCTTAACTTTTCTGCTATCCGTGCGATCTGTTCTTCATTGCTGTATTCCAGACAGGACTCTCCCGTAAGCAGGCAGCTTTCTGTATAATTGGGTGTCACCAGTGTACTATAGGGAAGCAATTCCCACATTGCCTGATTATAAGATTCGTCAAAATTCATATAGAAGCTTCCATGGTCTCCCATAATAGGGTCAAATAAAACATCTGCATCCGGAAAGTACTTTAAAAACTGCAAAACTTCACGGACAACCTGGATATTGCCCAGATACCCTATAAATATATAGTCAAAAGAAATTTGATTATTTTTAAAATGTTTGGCCGCTTCTGTCACAAAAGATGGAAGCGGCATCATTACCGGTTTTCCAAAACCGCCGGTATGAGTGGAAAGTATCATAGTCGGTACCGGACAGGGTTCGATTCCCATAATGGAAAATACCGGTAGTATATTAGTCATAGCAGCTTTTCCCACACTGCACATATCATGGATTACAGCTACTCTTTTTATCGGTTTCATCGGTTGCCTTTCTATAAAATGCGGAATTTTTTTAATATTATTACCATCAGCCGGCCTTTTGGAAGATCCAGTATTTCCCGCTCTTTGATGCCTTTAAGCTTAATCAGGCAGACACTGTAAACGATTACACCGATTAAAATTGCAATAACCGTGGAAACTGTATTGCCCATAAGTTTATTTAAAAGCCATTGTACCCCAAATACGACAAGACCCATAACTGCTGATGACAGAAGCGGAATTAAAAAAGTTTTTTTCAGCTCCTGACGGTAATGCAGATGTTTCCGGATGGAAAGGGCATTTAGTATACAGATTACAAAGGCAAAGAATATATTTGCGTAGACAACACTGTAAATATTCAGAGATGCTTTTGTTAATAAAAACATTAATACAAATATATGTAGTACCAGGGCAATTGCTGCGTGAATTAATGGAGCCCTCAACTGGTTAAGGCCCTGAAGTATTCCCGTCGTCAGCGTTGACAGCGCAAACAGAACGATCATTAATGCACCGGTCTGCATGATTCCGGAAGTAAGGGCACGTCCGTCATTAAACAGGAGTTTCATGATGGGAGTAGCCAGTGCTGCCATTCCAACAGCGCAAGGAATGGTAAGTACCATGGTATACCGTATGGTGTTGCGCACCTTTAAAGAGGCATCTTTAAAATCATGATCGACCATCGCCTTAGTCAGACTGGGAACCACAGACGGTGCCAGGCAGGAAGCAAGTGCCAGGGGTACATTCATTAATACCCGGAATTTTCCCACATAGACGCCCCAGATGGTGGTATACTGCTTTTCCGAGAATCCCTGACCGGATAAAACAGCATTAAAAATACCCTGGTCCAATACAGTAATAATGTTGTAAATTACCGTACTTAAAACAACCGGAATGATTGTCCAGAGGATTGCTTTGTAGATCAGTGCATCTGGTTCCAGCCTTTTGGTTGGATCCTGTCGCATCTGTTTTTTAAAATTTCGCTGATAGGAGCTGAATATGGCTACCAGGAAAATAAGTGCCACAGCAACACTGACAACCGTACCCAGTGTACCGCCGGCAGCACCAAATGCCGGGGCGAGGGAACTGTTGCCTTTTTCCTTGACGAGACTCGCTCCATAATTAAATAATATGCCTGCTGCGGCAACGGATACCACAGCATTTACAATCTGTTCAATGACCTGGGACACTGCCGTAGGCACCATAGAACCATGCCCCTGATAGAAACCACGGAATACTCCTGCGATCGCAAATATAAATACTGCCGGAGCTAACACACGCAGTCCATAGGAAGCCATTTCTGTCTTCATAATGTCTTTTGAAATCACACCTGCCAGCAGGAAGGTTAAAACAGAGACGATTCCTCCTGCGATTACCGCAAATTTCAGGGAACACTTAAAAACTTTATATGCATTTTTTTTCTGTCCTAAATGTAACCGTTCAGATACCAGCTTGGATACTGCCAAAGGGAGACTGAAGGAGGATACCATCAACAGAATGGTGTAAATTTCATTTGCTGTTGAATAATAGCTGTTTCCTTCATCACCCAGAATATTTGTCAGCGGAATGCGGTAAATCATGCCTATAATCTTGGCAAGAATAGAAGCTACCGCAAGAATCGTACCCTGCACTAAAAACGAATTACTCTTCTTCTTCTTTCCCACGTCATACCTCGTTCATCTCATGTTTTATTCCCGCGAGCAGCGAGCCAAACGGGCGCCGATTGCGAACCATTTGGCAACTGCCGAGGGTTGCTGAACGTCCAGTGGACGTTCGTCTGGCAACGACCGGAGCGAAGCGCAGACCAAATATCCTGCCGCGGACGGCAGCATTTAACTACTGAATTACTACATTACTTTCATAATTTTTAGGTACAATGCAGACCCAGGTTTTGCCCTGATTTAATACGATCTCTTTCCCGGAGGCGTCATAGTATTTTGCAGGACCCCATTCATCATCTTTCTTCCAGGTTCCTTTCTGGTAAGTACCGTCTGAAAATACAATTGCATTTCCACCTGATTTTGTGTCTATGTTCAAATAACCGTTGTCGTCATAATTCTCTATCTGGGAATACTGGAAAATTACATTTTTATATGCCAGCTGCTCATCGGTAAGCTGATCAATCTGCTCTTTCTTGTACTGGGAACGGTAGTAAAGCTTGTCCTCTGTGTTGTAATCAAACCAGGGTTTGTTGATCTGGTAAGCCGGCTCTATATGCTGGGCGGAACCATCTGTATAGGTAACTTCTTCGCCGTCCTTGGCAAATTTATAATGCCCGGTATAATCATCCGCTAATTCTGTGCTGTAGCCTTTCTTTTCAATTGCTTTTTCGATTCCCTCGGCACTGATATATACATTGTGTGGGGAAGGCCTGTCTGAGGAGCGGTAGAAAATATCTTCTCCTGCGTAGCCTTTTAGTTTGCCGGCTTTCTCCTGGTATTCCAGTCCGCTGATGTTATTAACCCGGTCAGAATTTAACAGATCAAAAGCATAAACAGCCTGTCCAAAGTGTGTATAGATTGCATCAAATTCTAAGGCATAACGTACATAATAGTCACGGCAGCTTCTTACGGAACCGATTTTCTCCATATCCGTATAATCCTCGAAGATGCCCATAAGACGTGTCAGGCCGCCTTCCACCGGTGCTTCGTATACAATGCCTGCACGGGCAATACCTGCCTGTGGGCAGGCGTCTATGATATTATTCAGCATAATCGCAATCGGACGCTTATATGCAAGATTGACATCGGTTAATGCTCCTGTCAGATAGCTGTGCACCTGCCCCTGGGAGTTTGGTGTCTCACGTGTGGGATTCTGGTCATCCGTGTTATTGACGGTAAATGAACCGGTCTCCAGTTCTGAATCTGTTTCCAGATCAGCTGTGGTATCATTCTGTGCTGTCTGTGTTGCAGGTTCGGTCTCTCCTTTTTTCTGGCAGGCGGTAAAAGTAACTGCTGTCAAAGTCAATAATGCAAGTACTGTTAATTTTTTCATAGTTTTCGTCCTTCTTATCTGTTTATTTTCAGCGCATTTAAAATTTCTTCCTGCTTGGTTTCCATAACTTTCGCTTCCTCCGGCTCCATATGGTCATAACCCATTAAATGAAGCATACTGTGCGCTATCAAAAAAGCAAATTCCCTTTCTGCAGAATGCCCATAAGCTTCTGCCTGTTCCAAAACCTTTTCTACGGAAATTACAATATCGCCTAATAATAATTCCCCGGATTCCGGATTAAAGCATTCCGCCCATACATCTTCCAAATACTCAAAATCGGCAGGTTCGTCATATTGCAGCATAGGAAAAGACAACACATCGGTTGCCCTGTCGATTTCGCGGTATTCATAATTCATGACTCTGATCTCTTCATTCGAAGTTAAAGTAAGGTTTATTTCGGCTTCGTAGGGACACTTCTCGTAGTCCAGAGCTTCCCGGATTACTTTTTCAGCCATTGCCCGGTAATCAAAAGAAAAGGGTATCCGGCATTCTTCTTCATACTGTATTGTCATATTGTGACGTCCTTTCTGTTTTTACTATATTTTCCACTTAAGTTCTCGTACGCCGGACTTTACCTGTGGACTCCCGGGACTTAGATCTCTTTTCGAAATCATCATATGCCTGTACAATTTTCTGTACCAACGGATGCCTTACAACATCCTTGCTGGTTAACATACAAAATGCAATATCTTCTACTTTCTTCAGAACCTGAACGGCAACATCCAGACCTGATTTTGCAGCAGCGGGAAGATCTTTCTGTGTTAAGTCCCCGGTAACAATAACTTTTGATCCAAAACCGATTCTGGTCAGGAACATTTTCATCTGTGCAGGCGTAGTATTCTGTGCCTCGTCCAGAATGATATAGGCATTATCCAGGGTTCGTCCCCTCATATATGCCAGTGGTGCAACTTCGATCAATCCTTTTTCCATATTCTTCTGAAAACTGTCCGGCCCCATAATCTGATACAGGGCATCGTACAGCGGACGCAGATACGGATCAACCTTACTCTGCAGGTCACCAGGCAGAAAGCCCAGCTTCTCTCCCGCTTCAATGGCAGGCCGGGTCAGAATAATGCGGCTTACTTCATCATTTTTAAATGCATTAATTGCCATTGCCATCGCAAGATAAGTTTTACCCGTACCGGCAGGCCCGATTCCAAATACAATCATCTTTTCACGGATGGCATCCACATATTTTTTCTGACCCAGTGTCTTTGGCTTGATTTGTTTACCGCTGATGGTATTGCAGATACAGTCCCTGTCGATTTCAACAATTGCAGATTCTTTATCTTCAAAAGATAAGGCAATCGTATAATCTACATTCTGTTCGCTGATTATATTGCCTTTTTTTGATAATTCCACCAGCTGTAAAATAATGTTCTTCGCCTTCAGGGCGGCGGCTTCGCTTCCAAGAATTTTTAAGGCGCCCTCCCTGGAGATTATCGTTACGTTCAGTGTTTTTTCAATTTTCTTAATGTGCTGGTCAAACTGCCCGAACACATTCTTCTCATGTTCCATGGGAACAGAGGTTATGATTTCAACGATGCTCATTCACTCATAGTTCCTTCCTGCGGAGAAGTAATGACTTCAGTAGGGACTCTTTTGCCTGCTTTCCCAATCAAAATTAATTCTCCTTCTGCTTTACAGGTTTTCTCACCTACGTCTATTTTAACATTATTTTCAAATATTTGAACCCCTTTTTCCTGAATTTTTTCAAGAAATTTATTAAGAGTTTCTGTAGCTTTCTTTTTTGCCTCATCTTTACTGTATTTTTTGTCCACAATCTGGTATTCTTTTACTACTGATTTGCCGAAGCTTAAAGGCAGATAAAAGTCTTCTGTCAGCATTGCCTGGTATTCCTGCGTTACGGTATCGGACTGCTCAAAATTCGAAGAAGGACGATTTATTCCAATGATATCCTGAAATACTTTCAGATAAAAGCCTTCTTTTTCCAGTCCGGTATATTGCTTCTTTTTGTAGGCAAGTGGAAATTCGTTTACATAGGGATAAGTGGTTTTCACGTAGATATCTGCATCAGAGGGGACATATCGCACGTTACTTACCTCTCCGCTGTCATTTAAAATATCCAGTTTCCCAAGTACTAATAAATCGCCTTCTTTGATCTCATCCCCCACTTTCACCTGGGGAGCACCGGCTCTCGTAATCATTTTTACGATGGTTCCGTTTACATTGGAAATAATATCACTGTCATCGTATTCTTTTTCTTCTGCCAGTTCCAGATCGGTATTTTCCTGTACATCAATAAAAAGGCGGGTACCTTTAATTTTCACCGATACCCAGATAAAGTCTGAAAACTGGCGCCGCAGTGCAGCGGCAAGTTCTTTACAGTCAATGCTGGATTTTTTAGCACCGTGTCCGGCACCGTTTTCGTTCAGGTATTCCAATATCACTTCCCTTGTTTCTGAGTAATTTCCTTCAATACGGATATCCCAGATAAAACAGGAAAGCAAAAACAACATTGCCAGGCAGACCAGAAAGCCTGCCAGAAATAACTTCCTTTTTTTGTGGCGGTGCAGAAAAAAGGGAAGCCCATAACGTTTTTTAATTGCAATTTTTGTCCCTGTCTTACGGACCAGAGGCCGGATCTGGCGAAAATCCTTAATTGTCATATTCACTTCGTAACAGGTATCGGTAGGTAGTAAATTCCATAAGTAAATATAGTGGTTGGCACAGAGGTTTAAAAACCGTTCATAGGAATTTCCCTGTACCCGGACTCTAACATAGCCCTTTATGAACTGCAACAGCCTTTTTATCAAACAGAGCCCCTCCTGGTTTATAAATAGTTTATCTGTTCGATATGTCCTCTCACTTTCAGTTCATCGCTGGTATAATACATAATTACCAGATGTTTTCCCAGAATCTCCAATTTACAGGTTTTAGTGGCTAACATAAGCCTGCTGTCCGTATATTCGATAATACCTCTATAATTTTCGATAAAGGCTTCCTCTTGTCCTGTAAGTGATACCAGTACTGCACCAAGAGTCAGGTCGTCTGGTATTTCCATTGCCTGGGTCATCTTATAATACAACGGCTTTTTCTTCGAACTCATATACTATTTTTGCCTTTTATTACACAATATATGAGAGAATTATTTACTTATACCTGTCAAAAAAAATCATTCCAAACCAGGTCACGGTAGTGCTGTCATAAAAGAAATCGATCTGACATTTTTCGGCGGATTCGGTTACCAGGATGCCATAACTTTCAATACAGGGAAACATTTTATCCGGGTGGCGGCAGGGAGCATCCGGATAAGTGCATTGTTCACAGATATGGCAGGATTCACTGGAAAGAGCCATGCAATCTTCATACATGCTGTTTTTGATATCCAGAAGCAACCCTCTGGTGACCTCCTCATGATCTTTGCGGGTAGCCAGGGTCTCTTCCAGTAAAGCGGTATCGCTGACCTCAGCCAAAGTGGTAAATAAAAGTGCTTTTCGATAGTTCAGGCATTTCCTGCTGCATTTGTCCACACTGCCTACTGCCGGCGGGCAGGACCAGGTTGTACCGTAGCATTCACATTCCTGTTGGCATATCTGCCTGACGTGATCTGAAAAAACCAGTTCTCTGGTGTCCAGAAAGCCGTATTGGCAGATGGGATAGGAAGCGATCAGCGCTTCCATTTTTTCTAAGTTACTGTTATCTTTCATGTATCTGATCTCCTGATTTATATTGTATATTTACATAGGGTGTGTATGAAAATGCAATCCGTCATCGGCACGCTCCCCTATGCGTTAGTCATTTGATTTCCCGTCAGAGGGGAATTTAACTTCTACAAGCCGTACATACTGCTGCAGGGAAAATCTCCCGTCATTGGTCATGCCCAGTTGTTTTGCGGACATTTCATCCCGGGTGTCCCTATCAGCACGATGAACTGGAAGCAGATGCTGCGGCTGCACTGGCAGCGGCTGCGGAAGCACAAAGTGCCGCCTGCTGTGCGATCACAAGTGATACCACTCCATTAAGTGCTGCCGTCTTCATAGGCTGTAACTCCGGCATGTAGTCACACATGGTCAGAATGCCTGCATACATCAAACGCTGCCTTGCGCCAATACCAAATGCACCGAACCCTTTTTGGGAATGAAGATAATCATCCACTTCCATGATATCCTGCGCCAGGGTTTTCACATCCGTATCTAACAGTGCCAAAACTCCAAGGGAAGCCAATTCGTAGCTTGTGCCGTATTTATGGCCGTGGGATTTCAGATATTCAAATAGTTCTATTGCCTTTGTGCACTTCTGCTCTGGAGATCCTTCACCCAGTGCAAGGATATGGCTTAAGGACTGTACGGCATTACCGGAATAGAAGTATGGCTTCAGAAGTGAGTAGCACCGTTCCATTTCCTGCTCTATATAGATATCATCTAGTTCGGAAAGGGCTAGCAGGGCAGCAAATGAGCTGTCTTCTCCCGATGTAAGAAAAGGGTGTGCTTCTTTCATTCGATTATAAATCATTCTGGTTCTCTGGGTAATCTGTTCGTATTGCCGGGGCTCTGCCATATCCGATATAACAGATGCAGCTACGGTCAGGTATTCAGATCCCCAGAACACTTCCTTTAGCCTCCCGTAAATATCCAGTAATTGGTTCATTTTATACTCCGCGTTGGGAGAAAGGGAAAGCATGGTAACCGTTGCCATTTTCGATATGCCTCTGAAATTAGAGAGAAAACCAGTCTTCTCCCTCAGGAGATCCCGGCAGTCCTTCATTACTCCGGCATCTGCATGTATTCCTTTTATTGTATATAAGCTTGCACACAGTGGATAAATATAGGCACTTTCCCAACCGAATGCGTATTTTACAATATCTCTGTTTTCTATAAAAAGCTGACAGCGTTTCTGTAATTCATCTCTCATATTGTTTGCCTCCTGTATCAAAAATTGAATTGTTTTACATTCTACAGCTATTATACATTACCGTGTCAAGGAAGCCAATCAAAAAAAGCAGAAGTCTATCGTATACTGATAAACTTCTGTTTTTTTATGAATCAGACTGTTTAAATTTACATTGTTTTATCTGGTTTACCGCATGTCTGTGAATTTCCTTTTTCTTCAAACCATTTCGTTTAATCCCCTGTCTCCAGCCCATTTCTGCTGCAAATTTATAAGCAAATCGGGGAAATCCAGGAGATATATAAATATTATTTCTTGTTTTTCCGTATAAAATCATATCGGTAAAATGATCAAGTGAATGAATGATATTCTTCATAGGTCCATTATCTGCTGAAGATTTGCCCAGCATAGGAAGCATGCCGCCGCCGCCCACTCCAATGCCATATCCCCAGTCGGCACCTGCCTTTAGACACCAGCATTTTAAAATATCCAAAGCAATTTTGTTCTGGTTCCCTTCATAAAAACCACAGTTAGCGATTGCATATACCATTCGTTTTTTCTTTGGTATGTATCGTTTCAATACACTTTCCAGCTGAACCAGGCATCCGGTCATATGGGAAGGGAGTGCATCTATATAGAGTGGAAAAATGAATAACAGAGTATCACATTCACAAATATGGGTGATGGAATCTTCATCAAGTTCTTTTTTCCGCAGATGCATTTCTAGCAACTCTGCCTTCCCCGCAAAAAGAGTCAGAAGCTTTTGGTACAGGAATTCTGAGTTGCTGTCTTTGGTCTTGGGGCTACAATTTATCAGTGCAATTTTCATATCTCAGAGCCTCCTTTTATTTGATAAGGACTTTTTGAAAAAGTAACAGAGTTTAAGCTACAGTACAAATTAATGGAATTTGCTTTTAACAGTTCTTTAGCAATTTCCTTTTCCTGATCAGTGATATCTTCTCCGTAAAAGTGCACGTTCAGCTCTAACTCTTTTTGATAGCGCTGTCTGTGATGCATTTCACCATTTTTAATTACAAAATCAGGATGGAGGTAAGGCAGACTCCGATCTAATACATTTTTGACAAAACAGCTAAAGCCTCCATAACAACACTTACTGATGAGGGTTATTTTTTCACATTGTGAAATCAGATAACCCATGTCACCGTAGGCATCGCTGCGTATCATACAGGTGCCAGGTGTTTTTAACCAGCAGCCAAAGCAGCCAATGCATGGATGGATACTCTGGTCATCCCCAATAATCAGGGTATCTTTTTTTATATCCGGCATAAGTTTATGAAATTCTTCTTTCTGCAGATCATGAATTATGAGTTTCATATGTTTAAGTCTCCTTTCTGGACTGGTCTAAAAATGCTCTAAATGCCGCATCCGTTAAACTCTGTACATCCTCATAGGGAATATCCGCGGCTCCTGTAGCGATCATGGAAGCAATGCCGTGAGTATAGAGCATCATGTTCAGGTAAATTTTTTTTGATTCTTCCCTATTCAAATCAAGGGAATTCATAATGGATTCCGTAACATCATCTCTGGTACACTGTCGGATAATATCTTCAAAATTAGCAGCATTCATATATTCAGACAGATACAGAAAACGAAATAGAAACTTCTCATCTTTGGCAAATCCGATATGGCATTTGCCAATGGATGCAAAGTAGCATTCCTGTGATGCATTTTTTTCAATATACTGGCTTAAAAACTGCTGGGTATGGTCAAATAAATCAAGCATAAGCTCAGACATATTCTCATAATAACTGTAAATTGGCTGGACGGAACAGCCTGTCGCTTTCGCTACACTGCGTGCATTCACCGCTTCATGACCGCTATAACGCAGTAATTCAAAAGCGGAATCCAGAATTTTTTGTTTGGTTATTTTTTGTTTAGGCATAACACTCCTTATAAATAACAATAGTTATATAACTATTGTTATTATAATGGGTGGATCTGATATTGTCAATAGAAATGGAAATTGCATAATAAAAAAGCAAAAGTCTTTTCATTTCTGAAAATAACTTTTGCTTTCTGATCTTCTTTGAGTAAAAAATTTTCATAATTACTTCGTTGTTGTTCTTATCATGTAATCCTCTGCTATAGCATAATCTAAGATTTCATTTTATAAATGATTTATTTGTGATAGGGTTCATTTTGTATAATTCGATAGGAACGATAAATCTGCTCCAATAAAATTACCCGCATGAGTTGGTGGGGAAAGGTCATGTCAGAAAAACTGATCAGGCGGTCAGCTCTTTTTAATACCCGCTCATCCAGTCCCAGAGAACCGCCGATGATAAACATCAGATGGCTGTCACCGCCGATGCCAAGACGGTTGATTGTGTCTGCGAAGTCTTCGGAAGACGTTTTCTTTCCCTGAATTGCCAGAGCAAATACATAAGTACCCTCTTTGATGGCTTTTAGGATACGTTCGCCTTCTTTTGCTTTAATCTGCATCTCTTCTGCTTCACTTGCCCCATCCGGTGTCTTTTCATCAGCCAGTTCCAGAATCTCAAGCTTACAGTACCGGCTGAGGCGTTTGGCATATTCCTTAATTGCTTCTGTAAAATATTTTTCTTTTATTTTGCCTACGGTAATTAATGTTATTTTCATTGAGAATTAAAAGTCCAGGCAGGCACGGTTGCAGGTTACGCTTCTGACAAATTTACCGGCTTCTACATGTGCAGGATGAACGGTATAATTATTCAGTGCTTCTACGCTCTCATATTCTGCAATCAGGGCGATGTCACGGTTGCTGCTGTCAAGTTCATTCAGAACTACTTTTAATGAAATAACGCCTGGTATTACGTCTTTCAGAGGTTCCAGGACAGATTTCATTTTCAGCCCCGCTTCTTTTTTTTCATCTGCTGACATAGTTTCTATAAAATTCCAAAGTACAATGTGTTTTACCATAGCGATTGCTCCTTAAGCTTTTTTGTGATTTTATATTATCTAAAACTTTTATATTAGAAATGAGGGGGAAGGTACCACTTCCGCCCTCATTCTATACATAATGATAATTGATTTTACCAATTATCTGTTTTTTAAAAATTCATCAATTCCCTTTGCTGCGGCTTTTCCGGCACCCATAGCAAGGATAACGGTAGCTGCGCCTGTAACGGCATCTCCGCCTGCGTAAACACCGTCTTTGCTGGTCTTACCGGTTTCTTCATCAGCGATAATACATTTACGTTTATTAATATCCAGACCGATGGTTGTGGAAGAAATCAATGGGTTTGGAGAAGTTCCAAGTGACATGATTACCGTATCCAGTTCTAATTCAAACTCAGATCCCGGAATCTCCACTGGACGTCTTCTGCCGGATGCATCCGGCTCCCCAAGTTCCATGCGGATACATTTCATGCCTTTCACAGCATCGTTTTCATCCACCAGAATCTCAATCGGATTGGTTAATAAATCAAAGATGATGCCTTCTTCTTTTGCATGATGTACTTCTTCTACTCTGGCTGGAAGTTCAGCTTCACTTCTGCGGTAAACAATATGTACTTCTGCACCCAGACGCAGAGCTGTTCTTGCTGCATCCATTGCAACGTTTCCTCCGCCGACTACTGCTACTTTTTTCCCACGTGCGATTGGTGTGTCATAATCTTCCCGGAATGCTTTCATCAGGTTATTTCTGGTCAGATATTCATTTGCAGAGAATACTCCGTTTGCATTTTCGCCAGGAATGCCCATAAACATTGGAAGACCTGCGCCGGATCCGATAAATACCGCTTCAAATCCTTCGTCATTCATCAACTCATCAATGGTTGTGGATTTACCTATAATAACGTTTGTTTCCAGCTTTACGCCAAGAGATTTTACGTTTTCTACTTCTTTAGCAACAACATCTGATTTCGGAAGACGGAATTCCGGAATACCATATACTAATACTCCGCCCGGCTCATGAAGGGCTTCAAATATAGTAACATCATATCCCATTTTTGCAAGATCACCGGCACAGGTAAGTCCTGCAGGACCGGAACCGATCACAGCTACCTTATGTCCATTGGAGGATGCCGGTGCAGGTGGTTTAACATCATTATCTCTTGCCCAGTCAGCTACGAAACGTTCCAGTTTACCGATGGAAACAGGTTCGCCTTTGATTCCGCGGATACATTTTCCTTCACACTGGCTCTCCTGAGGGCATACACGTCCGCAGATAGCCGGGAGGGAACTGGATTCGGAAATAACGTTATAAGCTTCTTTTATATTTCCTTCTTTCACTGCACTGATAAATCCCGGGATATTGATGGAAACAGGACAGCCGGTAATACATTTTGCATTTTTACAGTTGATGCAGCGTACTGCTTCTTCCATGGCTTCGTCCTGATTGTATCCAAGACATACTTCTTCAAAATTGGCGGCTCTGACTTTCGGAGCCTGTTCTCTTACCGGAACCTTTTTTAATACGTCACCCATTATTTGTCACCTCCGCAATTTCCACATCCGCCATGATGTGTATCTCCTTCTTGCAATTTCAAGATTGCACGGCCTTCATCTGTTTTATACATCAGCTGTCTTTTCATGGCCTCATCGAAATTAATTAAGTGTCCGTCAAATTCAGGTCCGTCTACACATGCAAATTTTACTTCGTCGCCTACAGTTAAACGACAGGCGCCGCACATGCCGGTACCATCTACCATTATCGGATTCATGCTGACAACAGTAGGAAGACCCAGCTTCTTTGTGGTCAGACATGTAAATTTCATCATAATCATCGGACCGATTGCGATTACAACATCATATTCTTTTCCTTCGTTCTGAACGAGGTCTTCAATGACTTTTGTAACCATACCGCTTCTGCCGTATGAACCATCATCAGTTGTGACATAAAGATTGCCTGCAACTGCTTCCATTTCTTTTTCCAGAATTAATAAATCTTTCGTTTTTGAACCCATAATAACGTCTGCTGCAATTCCCTGTTCATGCAGCCATTTTACCTGGGGATATACCGGAGCTGTACCAACACCACCCGCTACAAATAAGATTTTTTTCTTTTTTACTTCTTCCAGGTCTTCTGTGCAAAGTTCAGAAGGCTGTCCTAAAGGTCCTACAAAATCTCTGAAATAATCTCCCGTCTGCATTTTTGAGAATTTTTCTGTGGAAGCACCTACGATCTGGAATACGATGGTAATTGTTCCTTCTTCTGCATCATAATCACAGATGGTAAGTGGAATTCTCTCCCCTTTTTCATCCTCTTTTGCGATGACAAATTGTCCTGGCAGACAATGTTTGGCAATTCTTGGTGCATCAACTACCATGAGAAAAATCTTGTCCGCAAGTTTTTCTGCTTTACGTATTTTGTACATAATCATCCTCCTATTTTTAACAGAGTCTTATAGGCTCTATTTTTTACCTCATTACTACTATAAAGCAAACCTATCAAAAATTCAATATTAAATGTACTCGTCAATGTAATTTTCAAATTCTTCCATTGACATGATAACTTTTCTGGGCTTCGTGCCTTCTTCTTCGCCAACAACCCCTGCTTCAGCAAGCTGATCCATAATACGGGCTGCCCTGTTGAAACCGATTTTGAATACGCGCTGCAGCATCCCGATAGAAGCCTTATCTTTTTCAATGATGAATTTTCCTGCATCTGTAAAATAAGCATCTACTTCGCTGCCGCCGGAAGAACTGTCGTTAACAGCCTGCTGGACTTTACTGATCTGCTCTTCTACCTCTTTGTTATAATCACCGCTCATATTCGTCTGAGCGAGGAATTCTACCACATCACCAACTTCGGAATCAGAAACAAAAGCACCCTGAACTCGTGCAGGTTTTTGATATCCCTGTGGATAAAAGAGCATGTCACCTTTACCCAGCAGCTTTTCAGCCCCGTTCATATCGATAATCGTTCTGGAATCCACACCGGATGAAACGGAAAATGCTATTCTGGACGGCATATTCGCTTTAATCAGACCGGTGATTACATTGACCGAAGGACGCTGGGTCGCTATGATCAGATGAATTCCGGCAGCACGTGCCAGCTGTGCCAGACGGCAGATGGAATCTTCTACTTCTCCCGGTGCCACCATCATAAGATCTGCAAGCTCGTCTACAATGATAACGACCTGAGGTAGTTTTTCCGGCTTATTTTCATCCTCTATATCTGCAACGGATTCAATTTTTGCATTATATCCCTTCAGATCCCTCACGTTTAGATCCGCAAACTTTTTATATCGTTCGGTCATTTCAGCTACGCCCCAGTTCAGGGCTCCCGCTGCTTTTTTAGGGTCGGTTACAACAGGAATCATCAGATGAGGAATTCCATTATAAACACTTAACTCCACGACTTTAGGATCGATCATAATGAGTTTCACATCTTCTGGCTTCGCTTTGTATAAAATACTCATGATAATGGTATTGATACACACGGATTTACCGGACCCGGTAGCCCCTGCGATCAAAAGATGGGGCATCTTTGCAATATCCGTTACAACTACTTTTCCGGCAATGTCTTTACCGGCAGCAAATGCCAGATTGGAGGGATGATTCTTAAAATCATCTGATTCCAGAAGTTCTCTTAACATAACAGCGCTGTTTTCATGGTTTGGAACTTCAATACCAACAGCAGATTTGCCAGGTATCGGTGCTTCAATTCGAATATCAGCTGCAGCCAGATTTAATTTAATATCATCTGCAAGATTTACGATACGGCTGACTTTTACACCCTGCTGAGGGGTTAGTTCATATCTTGTTACAGAAGGCCCGCAGCTAACGTTGGTTACTGTTACGTCAACACCAAAGCTGTGAAGAGTAGTCTGTAGTTTAATTGCTGTTTCACGCAATTCTTTGTCTGTATCTCCATTCTTTCCTCGTTTTGGTTTTTTCAGCAAATCGATGGATGGGAATACATATTGGGGTTTTACAACCTGTGCGGTTATTTCCATTTCCTGCTCTACCGTTTGGATTCCCGCCTGTACTTCTGCAGGAGAAGATTTGGAGCTCCTGTTCACTTTGGCCGGAGGAGCTGCATCTGGAAATTTAAGTTTCGGAACCGTGATATCCGGCATTTTTTCCTCTTCTATAGGATCCATTACCGGTGACGTTTCAAAAACAGGTTCCGGGGTAGGAGCAGGTTCGTCTTTCACATCAAAAATAGACTCGTCTATTACCGGTTCCGTATCTGTTATATCGTCCGAATTATTGTTTGTAATCACAAAATCAATATCAGAAGATTCTTTTTCGATTTCTGTCTCCGGGTTGCCCGGTTCGGAATCCATGATCGTAATACCATCGCTGCTGTCATTAGCAGGCGCTGCTGTCTCACTGTCATTACGCTGTATTGTAAAGTCAATCTGTGCCATGGCCGGAGACGGGGGGACAGACGGTATTACCTCATGTATTTCATCAAAGGTATTGTCGCCGTTCTGCAGTGCCGTATCCATACTCACTCCTGATATCTTCTTACCCAGCCGTTTACTGGCTTTAGTACTTCGCTTCCCGGCGGCTGCTTCTTCCCGTGGTTTTACCACTACGCCCGCAGTCTCAGCACGGATTTGATCCAGCACTTCTTTTAACTCCTGCTGTTTCTGCTGATCTCTTTGCATATCCCGCTGTTGTCTTTTTGCAGCGGAGATTTCTTTTCTTCTGGAAGCATCTTTTCTTGCGTTTTCATAAACTCTGCTGGTTTTGTTTTTCATACCCGCAAATAAAGAACGCTCAGTGATTAAAACAATACAGATCAGCATCAGAATGATGATAAGCACATAGGCGCCTACGATGCCGATAGTTGGGCAAAATGCCTTGCAGAGCAATCCGCCGGCAAGACCGCCACCGGTCTTATACTTAGAGCTGAATTGGTAAAATTCAAGAATTTTTTTCTCCGGATCGTAACTGTTTACGATTAATTCAAAAATAGAACACAGTGCAATTAAAAATGCGTATACAGCTGCCGTTTTTCTCCATGCGGCTGAATTTTGTTTGTTAGAAATGATGAATGCTGTTGTAAAAAATAAAATAAATGGAACGATATATGCCATAAAACCAAACACACCAAAAAAAAGGGAACTGATTTTCTGGCCAAGAGAACCCCCGAGATTGAAATTACTGATTAAGATAATTACGGAAACTGCCAATATCGCCCACAATATAATTTCATCCCGAAGTATGGCACCTGGTTTGTTATAAGACTGTTTCCTGGAAGTCTGTCTTTTGTTTTTGGTCTGTGGTTTTCTTCCGTTTGTCTTCTTCGCCGTACTGGTTTTTCTGGCGGTGCTTCCTTTCTTCGTTCCGTTACTGGTTCTTTGCGAATTCGCAGTCATGAATCTGTCTCTCCTTACTTAAAATACAAAATGCGCAACAATTGCAAATATACCTACTGCAAAGCAATAGAATGCAAATCCTTTAAATTTCTTCTTACGTACTACTACAAGCATAGTTTTCATACATACATAACCTACTACACCGGCAACAATAGCTCCAATCAGGTAAATACCAAACTGGGAAAAAGTAATTGTTTCTTTTCCAATATCTTTTAGTTCCAGAACTGCTGCCCCTAAAATAGCAGGGATTGACATAATAAATGAATATTTTACAGCAAATTTCCGGTCAAACCCGCTTAAAAGACATGCCGCAATTGTGGTTCCGGAACGGGACAGACCAGGTAGAGTAGCTATTCCCTGGCAGATACCGATAATAAAACCATTGGAGTAGGAAACTGTTTTTGGAATTTTATGACCGTCTTCTGAAATATCAGATACCAGCAAAAGAACTCCGGTCAGCAACAGACAAACACCCGGAATTACCAGTGTCATACTTGCTGCGGCAACCAGACTTTTGGCGGCATAGCCAATAATTCCGGTAGGAATCGTAGATACGATTACAAGCAAAACAAATTTACGATAATTGTTATGTACTACTTTCTTGTAGCGAAGTGCATCATCGTGTTTCCGATTGTGCAGAAAGGTTTTCCCATTTTGAAAAGAATCCATGCACATGCAGATTGCTTCCACAATCATTCTCAGGATATCTTTTCGATATACGATGAAAACTGCGACTAACGTACCTACGTGAAGCAAAATATCAAACAACATTCCTCCATCTGTTTTGATGTGGAATACGTTTTGTAGAATAGCTAGATGTCCCGAACTGCTGACTGGCAGAAATTCCGTAATCCCCTGTACCAGTCCCAGCAGGATAGACTCTAATATTGACATAACCATTTCTCCTCTTCGTCCATTTCCCCGCTACTGCAAAGAAGAACTGTATCTTATATTTTTTATATAGTGTAAACATTTTTATTATAGCGCTTAATTATAGCATATATTGAGAGAATTTACAATGAAGAAAATTTAGGGAGTGGGTTGCTGATAATAGACGCTTTGTATTAGATGTAGTGTTCGAAAAGAGAAGGGGCGGACCATGGCAGGCGTTTGGAAGGCTTAACGCAGAACTGGCATTTTCTAACCTTCCCGGAGCGCATTTTGGCGGCACGCGGGCATTCGCTGTGAAATCCTGATGCATTTCGCAGCTCAGTGCCCGCTTAGTATCCGATGGGAGCCAGTCGAATACTATCCGCCAAAAAA
>OKWQ01000110.1_pt1 | contig 79219 bp, 68 predicted proteins | sample 1607071 | NCBI WGS metagenome assembly OKWQ01 (sample SAMN07501039, study PRJEB24779) | human gut metagenome
AAAATACCAGTTCTGCGGCCAGCTGACGGAGCCCATGCCAGTTTCCCACACCCATCTTTTCGTACACTACCTACATCTACAAAGCGTCTTTAATCAGCAAAACCCAAATCTAATGCACTTAATAAAACATTACAAAACGTTCGCTGTAGTACTAAAGAATTGTCTGAAAATTGCTTTCTAAGGCTTCCCTTTTGATCATTCAATACCTGTGGAATTGAGATTTCCTCTTATAAAATGCACTGCTTTCTCTGGCAATTCCCAAGAGCAGTTCCTCTGCCCGCAGCCCCTCTTCCAGTATTTTTCCATTGCCAAAGAGTAACTCTATCATGCTTCTTGTTCCATCCTGATAAGGTGGCAGAAAGGTAAATTCCCCCGGATAGCTGTCCCGGAAAGCAAACAATAATTCCAGACCGGTTTCCACAGGACAGAATGCATTTCTATCTGTAATGTGTATATGGACTCCTTCACATGCCGTTCCCTGATGCTTTGAACTAAAAGGTGTGAAATACGCCGGCGAAAATATGGTCCCCGGCAGTTTTTTCATATTCATATACTTCGCCATCTTATATCCGTCGGCAAAAGGAGCTCCGATCATTTCAAAAGGTGCAGATGTCCCCCTGCCTTCTGAGAGATTAGTCCCTTCAAATAAACAGGTCCCGGGATATAAAAGTGCCGTGTCGAACCTGGGTATTCCAAGGCTTGGCATCACCCATACGCCGTCTGTATCCGGGTACATCCAGTTCCTCTTCCAGCCTTGTACCGGGAGTACTTTCAGTGGAAAATGATACCCCTGTTCGTGATATATCATATCAGCCAGCTCTCCTATCGTCAGTCCATACCGCATACAAAGTGAATAGGCACCTACAAAGCTCTCATAACCATCCTGAAGCATAGTCCCCTCCGCTTTGTCACCAAGGGGATTGATACGGTCCAGAATGATCAATTCCTTCTGGTATCTCTCACATTCCTGCATAGCATAATACATCGTTGAAATAAAAGTATAATATCTCACACCCAGGTCCTGAATATCATAGACCAGTGTATCCACCGGCTCCAGCATATCCCTGGTGAACCGCTTTGAATCTTTCCGATATAAACTATAAACCTGAATCTTTGTATATGGATCCACATAGGCATCCACATCACCTCCTGCATCCACATTTCCACGGACGCCATGTTCCGGGCTGTAAAGCGCTGACAGCATAAATTTGTCACGTAAAATATCAATCGTGGATACCAGCCTTTTATCAACACCGGAAACCGAAGTAATCAGCCCAAGCTTTTTACCGTTAAACCACCCCTTGTAATCATCAATACAATCTATACCATTTCGAATCATTTCCTACCATCCTCCCATCAAATAAACCCTTCCCCTAAAACTCCTGTAAAACCAGTTTCTTTGCTTCCTCTTCAACGGTAAATGCCTGGGCATACTCTTTTCTTGCAAGGCAGCCATTGCATCTCATCAAATGCGCATAGTAATCCATATATGGAAAACTGGGACTGTTTACTGCAAACCAATGTTTCGAAATGGCTTCTTTCCATAAATCAAACCCTTCTTTTGATACCTCCATATATAAATATGGCGTATAATGTGCTGCGTCTTCCCAGTTCTGGGCATAATAAGGACCTTTTGCAAACCAGGCGCCCTCTGCTCTTTCCAGACCTGCAAGCCCTGCATAGAACCATGCATCTTTAACTATTTTATGAGTCAGTTCATGATCCTTGTGCATACTGTATTTCCAATGTGTCATAATTGCTTCCGGCTTATATTTTCGAATATCATCACAAAGCCTGAGCCTTACCTCTTCGTTATCCGGAAGTTCTCCATCCACATAAGGATAAACCAGAGCCTCACCTTTTAATGCCTGCGCAAATTCTACAGCCTCGCGTTCCTTCTGTATTCTGTATTCCCGGGGAGTGAGATGCGGCGGATTACCTCTTTCTCCGCCGGTCAATGCAATCGTAACGATGCGGTATCCCCTTAAGGAAAGGGTCGCCAGCACGCCTCCGCAAGTTAATTCCCCGTCACCCACATGACCGCCTATTGCCATAATCGTTTTTTGCTTTCCATTCGTTTCCATGCCTATATGCTTCCTTTCTATATCTTAATTTTCTTTCAACCCAAGAGAATATTCTAAAATTGCTTTCTGACAGCTGTGCGTCACAGTTAAGGGAGATTTGTGTTACATCTCTTTCTCATATCTGCCCACGTATGTATAATGGAAAAGCCCACATCTTCATAAATATTTCTTGCAGGATTATTTTCCCCCGTGAACAGCGTCATATATTCTGCACCTTTTTCCTTCAGCCCTCTGCATAAGTAACAAAACAGTACCTTAGCCAGCCCTTTTCCACGGAATGTTTTATCAATACCAATCCCTGCAAAATAGCCCCGTTTACTTTCCTCCACATCCAGAGGTCCTGCAAATCCACAGACCTGGCCCTGATAAACTGGAACTAAGATCGGCCTTTCTCCTATGTTTCCGGAAGAACTTGATACAAAATTGCTTTCTGACAGCTCTGTGCTAATACTAAGTATCTCCTTCTCCCACAATGGATTCTGAAAATCCCTCATCATCTTTTCTATACCCCGGTGAACACCGGGATCAAAAAATGTAAACGAATATCCTTCCCCGGACAGACGGATACTTTTCTCCTCCATATCAGCCGGAACCTTATAATCAGACAGATTCAGAAAATAACTGTTCTGCATGGCAAAATCCCGATATCCACAGTTTTTCAGGAAAATGTATGCATTTGATTGAATGTCCACGCCAGGTGTATTTGGATGAGTTACCGATTTTTGCCCCGGAGCGCTCCAGGGCAATGGCACCGGATTGAAAAAAGATATTTCCAGCTCCGTATTATGCCCCCGTTCCATCAGTTGCTTTTCTAATGCAGACAATACTATTCTGCCAAAGCCTTTTCTCCGTAAGGATTTATCTGTTACTACCATCGTTACAAACAGCTTTCCTGTGAGATGGTCCACAACCCCTGATGCAAATGCAAAGCCATCCTCCAGAAGGAGTGTAATCTTCTCCATTCCCTCTTGCTGCTGCAAAAACTTATCCTCAAATTCTTTCCTGGAAAGGATCAGATGAAGCATTTCCCTTTCTTTACAAGACTGGCTGAACATCAAGTATGCCTGTTCCGCTTCCCTGCTCTCTGCTATTATTTCTGTTATCTTCACGAAATACCTCCCTTAAACTGTGGCAGATAATCTCCGTGTGCCTGAAATAATTCTTCCATTACTGCACGCCCTGTCTCCTGGGACATGACCAGCGGATTAATCATCAGTGCCAGCAGTACTTTTTTCTTATCCCCTGTAAATGCAGCCTCACATCCTGCGATTTCAAATGATTTAATCTGTTGAATGAGGCCATTTACCGCGCGGGGAAGCCTGCCAATTTTAATCGGTACCGGTCCTTTTGCGGTAATCCGGCAGCTCACTTCTACAATTTCATCTTCTTCAAAATTATCGATGGCACCATGGTTCACCGTATTAACCACCTGAATATCCCCTGTGTCATTATAAATAGAACTGATCAGACTGCATGCTGCATTACTGTAATAAGCCCCACCACGCTTTTCTAGCTGTTTTGGCTTCTCGTTTAATGCCGGATCCTGATACAGTGCGAACAATTCATCCTCAACAGCTTTGACGAATTCAGCCCTCACTTCATGCTTTTCGTATTTTTCCAGAGCCTCCTTCAGATACTCTTTTGTCATATAATAATAGCGGTGATAAGAACAGGGTATTACACCCAGTTCTTCCACAAAATCCGGATCCCACGATATGGAAGTTATATTCTGAACGCTCTGGTCACCCCAAAGCTTTAACACTTCTCTGGTCAAATCAATTCCATCTACTTCTACTCTGGTACCAAATACCATGTGGTTCAATCCTCCAAAATCAACCCGTACCTCATCTATAGGCCGTTCCAGCAGGTCTGCAATTGCCTTGTGCATACCTATCGGAACATTACATAAACCGATAATTTTATGAAAGTCCGTATATCTGTGAATTCCTTCCATCACCATACCCACAGGATTGGTAAAATTTATCAGCCATGCCTCAGGACATATTTCTTTGATGTCACGGCAGATATCAGCAATGACAGGAATCGTTCTCAATCCTTTAAAAAGCCCTCCGGCTCCGTTGGTTTCCTGCCCGAGAATGCCGTGTGAAAGGGGAATTCTTTCATCCTTTATCCGAGCTTCCAGCTGTCCCACCCGAAGCTGGGTGGTAACAAAATCAGCTCCTTCCAAAGCCGCCCTCCGATCCAGGGTTGTATGTATTTCCATTGGTATTTGTGCCCTCTTTACCATCCTTCTTGCAAGGCCGGCAACTGTATTCATTTTTTCCAATCCCTCCCGGATATCAACCAGCCATAGTTCTTTTACCGGAAGTTCGTCATAACGTTTTATGAAACCGTCTACCAGCTCCGGCGTATAGCTGGAACCCCCGCCGATGGTAACCACTTTTACACCGCTGTTCTTCTTCTCAATATTCCGTTCATTCTTCTTTTCAATATTCCCTTTTCTGCTCCCTTCACTACTCCTTTGACATTTCCTTTCACATTTGCTTTCATTCTTCTCTGTCAAGCTCCTCATCCTCCTCTTCAAATGTTATCCGGTACAAATGCAATGCTCCAATTCTTCCCGCCTGATTGCCCAGGCGGCAGGCCTCAATTTTTGTATATGCTCTTAACTGAGGATAAAGGCGATAGACCTCCTCCTGCAGATCCACCAGAAAACGGGGCTGGTGGGAAACTGCACCGCCAATCAGCATTTTTTCGGGATCCAGAAGCATAGCTGCGTTTCCGGCAGCCATCGCCGCTTTATTCAGCCACTCGCGGTAAATGTTAAAAACTTTCGGATCATCCAAATGTGCAAATACATAGATCCCGTCAACTTCTCTTCCCAGCTCCCGGGATACTTCACGTACCAATACGGACGTTGCGCTGGCACTTACCCCATCTGACGATGTATATTCCAGTTTCACCAATCCGGCTTCTGCGGCCTTATAATGGCTTCCTCTGTAGAGGTGTCTGTCTATAATCATTGCCCCGCCTATACCGGTTCCAAAGGTCAGCATACAAAAATTTTGTATATCCTGGCCCGAACCCTTTATTAATTCTCCAACTGCGGCACAATTGCTGTCATTTTCAATCAAAACAGGCACATGAAAGGTATCCGCCAGTTCCTTTTTTAAATTGTACTTCCGAAAATTCTCCCCTACGCTGTAATCCGTATTTTCTCCTGTTACCGGATTGATAAATCCGGCCATGCACACAGCTATGCCGCATATTTTCTGCTGATATCGTTTCACTGTCATTTTTATCTGTTCCAAAAATTGCTCCGGGTTCTTAGCGGTAGGCTCCTCACCTTCCTCTAAGACCTGATATTCATCGTTCATCAGACTGTACTTCAAAAAAGTGCCGCCTATATCAACTGCCAAATATTTCTTCATCTTTTCCCTGTCTTTTTCCAACAGCCAGACTTTTCTCATTTTGTCTCCCCCTTTTTTTTCAACAACAATCTCAGAGTACCTTCTGCCGATTCCGCCTCTGCAAGTTTCACATGAAGATGGGGGAATTCCAACAGCATCTGTTCCTTTGTCCGTCTGCAGATTTCCTTATTTTTCAGCAGGACGCTTCCGGCAAAAACCAGATTATGTTCCTCCGGGATTCGATGCAGTACAGCCTTTGCAAGTTTAACAAGTTCATCCGCGCTTCTGTCTTGTATCCCACATGCTGTTATATCCATTTTTTCAGCTGCCGCTCCGCACAAAACCGCCAGAGATGCTATATCGCTTTTGGTCCTGTTCTCCTGATAAATCCAGCGGATCATTTCTTCTGTTGTTTTGATCTGCAGGTGTTCAAATACCATCTGCACCAGCAGGGTTTTCTTCGCTCGGCAGTCCTCACTTTGTACAACAGCAGACAGTATTTCTCTTCCAATGAAATAAGCACTTCCGCCGTCATCGATCAGATGCCCGTAGCCGCCAGCCCTGTACAAGATGCCACTTTCCCCTGTTCCCATGCAGACAGACCCTGTACCGGCGATTAATATACATCCCTTACAAGAAGGAAAAGCCGCCGCCAATGCCGTCTCATGATCCCCGAACAGTTCTGGTTCACATAAAAACCCTGCCCTCTTGCAGATTTTCTTTAAAAGACCTGCCGCCACAGGATTGCTGATCCCCGCCGTTCCAATACCAATCTGCATACAATTTTCCATAGCAAATCCCTGCTGCTTCAGACAGGCAAATGCGCCCAGCAGCATTTTCTGCACTGTTTCTTCCTTCTGTCCGTTCATGTTCAAGGGGCCTGCTTCCAGTCGGGCCATAATTGTACCAACACAGTCAGCTGCTAAAATCACAGTTTTTGTTCCACCGCCGTCAATTGCCAATATGTAACTTCCGTACCGGATCTTCTCATTAATATCCATGATTCACCTCTCTGCCACACGTTTAGTAAAATCATATGTCACCATATGAAATCCTCTCCAGAACCGTACGTGCGGCTTTCCCGCATACGGCTCTTCATAATAACATTTACAGTTGCAAGCTACGCATAGAGATTAATATATCTCTTGGGATATACCATCGGATAATAATCCAACATCTGCTTGAATCCCTCCCAGTTGTAGCTTTTCTTCTGACTTCTGCGGTTCATCCACTGAAACAGCAGTTGCGTAGTGTAATAATGGTATTTCACCAGCGACTGTACGTTATACGTTAAGCCGTAGTATCGGTAGTGTCCCACCAGCTTTCGGTTTAGTGCTGGCATCAATACCTTCAATGGCATCGCACGATTGCATTTCAGCCACTGCTTCATTTCCTTTAGCTTCGTATTTAGCCGTTTTCCATTTGTCTTTGGTTTTACACAAAATCTTCCTGCCTTAGTTTCTCCGCAATAGAATGTAAATCCTAAGAAGTCAAAGGTCTCGGGTTTCCCCTCTCCTCTTCGCTTTCTTCTTTCTTTCGCATATCTCCCGAATTCCACAAGCCTGCTTTTGCTCGTCTCTATTTCCAACCCATATTTACCTAAACGTTCCTGCATTTCTTTATAGTAACGTTCCGCTTCTCGCTTATGTTCAAAACCTGCCAGATAATCATCGGCATATACCACCAGAAAACTCATTCCTGCTCCACGTTTCTCGAAATATGCTTTGTACCATAATACCAGTACATGATGCATATAGATATTTGCTAGTACTGGACTGATAATATTTCCCTGTGCAGATCCCACTTCATTCGTTTGATATATTCCATCCTCCAATACTCCTGCCTTTAGATATTTCTCTATCAGCCTTAGAATATTTGGGTCTTTGATGTAATATCCTACAAATTTCATAGTCCACTCGTGGCTCATGCTGCAAAAGAATCCCTTGATATCTGCATCAACTACGTAATTGATACGTTTTCTTACTATGCTGACACACATTTCTTTTATTGCCATGTGGCAACTGCGGTTCGGGCGAAAACCATACATGTTTTCTTCAAACTTCGGTTCGTAAACTGCTTCCAGTATCTTCTTCAAGCCTAATTGCACTATCTTATCTTCATAGGATGCAATACCTAATGGGCGCTTCTTACCGTTCGCTTTCGGAATGTATACACGTAATGTCGGTTTTGGCTTATATGCCTTATTCTTTAGCCGTTCCACCAGATTTTTAGTGTTTTCCCCTATGTTCCGGCTGTATTCTTCTTTCGTCACTTCATCGATTCCCACTGCTTTCTTTCCGTCTAATTCCTTATGGCACTGCAACAGTAGTTCCTCATTCAACAGATGATATAGTGATGTAAATATCGGTCGGCTTTCATGAGCCGATTTGTCTGCTATTCTTTCTAATTTCGTTTCCATTTATCCTCCCGCCCCTGAGTACGGTAAATGTGTCCTCAGAAAGAGTGTTATTATGTATTCCCCTTCCCTCCACCGTGATTAGCGGTTTCTCTGGTAGTACGGGAATATCCGACTGCCTGTGATCCGTTTGGTTTCCTCCGTTTTATAGTTGTACGCCATACTTGCAGTCTGCCCGCAAGAGACCACAGGCTCTCCCCAGTTGACTGGATAGCCATAGTGAAACATGATTGGCCCTCGGACTCCGCCGAAGCCACAACAGACTCGCTCCTGAATCCTTAACGTCTGCCATGATGTTGCCTTCCGCATGGATAAACTGCGTCGGCCTTCGGGACTTTGTAAAATTTCGGAGCTCTATAGCATTACAACCCTGCTCCCTAACTGTCTACGCTTAGCCCTGACTGTTACCAGTCAGAACCCAAGACTCGCTAATGGTGGCTCGCTACGCCTTGCCATGCGGGTGTTCCACCCGCTAAACTATCCGCCCTTTCCTGGGCGCACTCATCCTTTCACAGCCCCCACGGTTACCCCTTCCAGAAAATATCTTTGAAGTGCAAAGAACAGGATAAACATCGGAAGAGCTGAAACTGTTGCACCTGCCATCATAGGAGCAAAATAGGTCGTATTTGCAAAACTGAAGTTCTTTAGTCCCACTTGAATCGTCTGCATAAATTCCTGGTTTGAAACCAGAAACGGCCAGAAAAAAGTATTCCATTCTCCTAAGAATGTCATAATCGCCATAACCGAAAGGATAGTCTTAGAAAGCGGCACCACTATCTTCCATACAATCATGGGCTGGCTGCATCCCTCTATCCTTGCTGATTCCATAATCGAAGTGGGAAGTGAGGTAAAAAACTGTTTTGCCAGAAAGACGTTATAGCAGGTAATCAGCGTCGGTGCTATCAGAGCCGCATAGGTATCCTGAATTTTCAGCACGTTCACAACCAGGATATAAAGCGGAACCTGAGTCACCTGATAAGGCACCATCATCGCCACTAATAAAAGAAAGAAGAAAAATTTACATCCCGGAAAGCGCAGTTTGGCAAATGCATATCCAGCCAGACTTGCAAATATTACGTTGCTTACAGTCACTGCTGATGCCACAAGAAGTGAATTCAAAATCCAGCGAAACGAATATTTGCTGTATCCAAAGAAAAACTTATAGGAATCCAGAGAGAAATTCCTGGGTATCAAAGAATAACTGGCACCTCCCGCTTCCGTAGGCGCTCCAAAGGAGGATACTACCATATAGTAAATCGGGAAAATGGTAAGTACCGCAATGGTAACAAGCAAGAGGGCCAAAAGCAGATTTCTGAGGTTTTTTCGATACCTTTGATTCTTTCCATAGTTTTTATATAATCCCATCCTTATACCCATTGCATACTGCAGGCATACCTGCAATACTGCCACAATAAACAGATTGAAAGAATCACAATGTGGCTTCCTTTCTATATCATAATTTTCTTTCAATCAGGATCTAATATTCCACATCATTGGCACTTAGCTTGAACTGGAATACTGCAAATACCGCAATGATTACAGCCAGAATTAATGCCTGGGCGCAGGCTTCCCCATACTCAAAGTATTTAAACGCCCGGTTAAAAATCAAAAGTCCCGCCATCGTAGTCGCATTATCCGGGCCGCCGCCGGTCATCAGGTAGGCATTCTGGAATGACTGAAATCCGTTGATGACACCGGTGATTGCCAGAAATACCGTAGTTGGTTTTACCATGGGCCACACTATATATCGTACTTTTTGAAAAAAGGATGCCCCATCAATGTCTGCTGCCTCATAATATGTGGAATCAATACCAAGCAGTGCCGCAATATAAATGATTATGCTGGTACCCAGACCGGAAAAAACAGCCATAATAATCAGGGATACCATCGCCGTCTTAGAACTTCCCAGCCAGTTCTGGCTGCTGATACCAAATATACGAAGCACACTGTTTAAAAGCCCCGTTGGCAGCGGATCATAAATCCACTTCCATACAAAGGAAAGAGCCACCCCGGACGCAATAGCCGGAAGATAAAATACCGCCTTAAAAACGGTCTGCGTCCTTTTCTTAAAGGGAAGAATGAATAAAGAAATAGAAAAGGATAAAAACATGGATATGGGTACTGCAAAAATGGTGTATACCAGCGTGTTTTTCAGTGCTTTGTAAAATAAAGCGTTCTTAAAAGCAGACAGATAATTGTCAAATCCTACCCAGGTTGTTTTCAGGGGTTTGTAGTGCTGAAAGCTGGTGACCGCAGCAGAAATAACCGGATACAAGGTGAAAACAATAAAAGTTGTAAGGGGGACAAGAATAAAAATATATCCCCAGAGCGCATCTTTTTTCAGTTTATGTTTTTTATTCGTCATCGTCTTCTACTTTCCAGGGGGTGCTGCGAAGTCAGCCTTCACAGATGTGAAATATCTCCGCTCCACCCCCTTATACTTAATTATTTACACAACCATCTTCGCCAAACCTTTCATATGCTGCGTCTTTGATTGCCTGATACATCTCTTCCGGTGATACTTCCCCAGCCAGCAGTCCCTGGAATTTCGGCACTATAATTTCATCCTCAATTTTGATTGCACTGGCACTTAAATCCGCCGGGATATCCGGTCGTGCTTCTCCGACCTGCGTTAAAAGCTTCTGCACTGCTTTTGTATTATTTTCATTTTTGTTTTCTATCGAAGGAAGTGTATCATATGCTTTACGTCCGCTTTCACAGATTGGGTTTAAATATAATTCCTGGCAGGTCTGTGCTGCCCGCTCACCGCTTGCCAGATAATACGCTGCCTTAGCTACATTTTTGAGATGAGCTTCATCCGGATTTCTTTCTCCGGAAAGGCAGATATATCCGTCCACTGCACCGTATGACTGCTGTTCCCCGCCCTCAAATACCGGAACGGGAAGAACAATGTAATCTAATTCAATGCTGTTCTCTACTGCACTGTTATCCTTATTTTTCAGTTTTTCATTATTATCAGCAGCACTTTTTTCAAAAGAAGACAGTCCTTTTCCGGTAATCATTGTCTGACCGGTCAGGAACATATTCCAACGTTTCCCGGCATCTATTGATCCCAGTTCTTTCGGCATCGATCCGTCATCGATCAATGTCCTCAGATCCTTTAGAAAACTTAACATTTGAGTACTGGTATAGGCATATTTTAAGTCTTTATCAAATGCCGACGGCATCCCCGCATTTCGCACAAAGATACTGAAATAATCCTTTGCCGCCACACCTGAGCAGGCAAACAGAAATCCATAACGGCTGATGGTATCCCCATCTTTTACAACACCTTTTTTGATTGCGTCACGAAACTCATCATAACTCCAGCCCTCTTCCTGTATGTTTTTCCAGTCTATTCCTGAATCTTCCAGAAACTGGCGGTTGCCGCCGATACACTGAACCTCACAATAAGCCGGAAAACCATACATTCCATCTCCATTTTTAAAGTAATTTAAGATATCCTGGTCAAAATCTTGCATCATATCCTCATCCGCATACCTGGATATATCCACTGCCATGCCGGAATCTACATATTTGGATAGTCCATCTGAGCCGATAAATGCAATATCAGGCGGAGATCCTGCATTTACCTGAACATCTAACTTCTGGGTGACATCTTCCCAGCTTGCCGTTGTTACCTGAATCTCAACCTCCGGATTATCCTTGTTAAAAGCTTCCACATAAGAATTGATTTTATCCTGATAGGTAGCGGATACGGGTGGAAGCAGGGCCGTGACCACATCCTTTTCCTGGGCAGCAATTTCTTTTTCATTTGCCGGACTGCTCTCCTTTGAACTATCTGCAGCGTTTCCTGCATCTGCTGTTTCCTGAGAACTGTCTTTTACACTGCTTTTTGTCTCATTCGCTGTGGAAGCGCCACAACCTGCTATAACCGATGCTGCCATCACTGCTGCCATCCCAAATCCCCATAATTTTTTACCTTTCATTTTTGTCCTCCATCTACATCTGTTTTGAAATGTTAAGTTGATCCGTTTCCCTTTTTCCATTTTTGACTGCTAACCGAATCTTTCCTTTTGCATCCTTAAGCAGTTTGCGGGCTCTTGCAATATTGCAATCCACCAGCATTCTTGTGATTGCCAGTTTTGCTTCTCCGCCTGCCTCTCTTAATGCCTCCCTGGCTTCTTCCCTGCTGCAGTTCACAGCCTCCATAACAATATTCTCAGCACGGCATACCAGCTTTTCATTTGTCTGCTGTACATCTACCATCAGGTTCTCATATACTTTTCCGATACCTACCATACTTGCGGTAGAGATCATATTCAGTACCATTTTTTCTGCTGTTCCTGCCTTTAGCCTGGTGGAGCCCGTCAGAATCTCGGGGCCCGTCAGAAGTTCGATTCCAATATCTGCTGTCCTGCCCATTTCCATATTTTCATTGCAGACAATGGCAACTGTCCTGCATCCCGTTTCTTTTGCATATTCCAGCGCTCCCAGTACATATGGCGTTCTGCCGCTGGCTGCAATACCAATTACCGTATCTCTGTCTGTCAATTTGATATTTATCAGATCATCTCTTCCAAGATATGGATTATCTTCTGCGCCCTCTGCTGCTTTTATAAACGCCTCCTTCCCTCCGGCAATAATACCCACTACGCAGTCGTATGATACCCCAAAAGTGGGGGGACACTCAGAGGCATCCAGAATACCAAGCCTTCCGCTGGTACCCGCTCCTATGTAAATGATCCTTCCTCCGCTCTGCAGGCTTTTTGTTGTCCATTCAACCGCCTGTGCTATCCTGGGAAGCTCCCTTTTCACCACCTTTGCCACGCTTTCATCCTCATGATTCATAATCGAAATAATTTCAAGAGGCGTCATTTCATCCAATGCCATGGTTTCTGCATTGCGCATTTCTGTTGACATTTTCTTCAAATCTACCATTTTTTTGTGCATCCAATCCCTCTCTTTCACTCCTGGGTATCTGTTTTTGATATGTAAGTTTTCTTTAGGGAAACCATACATGATTCATAATTTCTCTGAATATAAGCCACATATAAAATGTCAATTACATTCAGCTGTGCCAGCCGGGATGCCAGCTTACCCGTTTTAAATGCATACTCCGTTGCCGTTACATAAAGATTATAATCCGTCAGTTTCGACAGGGGCGATTCTTTAAAACAGGTAATTGCAATCATGGGTACCTGGGCATTTTTCAATATTTTTGCACAGGATATCATCTCCCTGGTCTGCCCGGAGTAGCTGATCATAATAGCCACATCCTGCCGTCCCATTATCTTTGCCTGTACCAGTTGGGCGTGGTAATCTTCACATACCTGACACGGCTTATTGATTCTTAAAAACTTCAGATAAGCATCTTTTGCCACTAAAAGCGAAGCACCAATCCCAAAAAAAGCAGCCATTCTGGCATTTTTAAGTAAATCCAGGCACTTCTCCAGCGTTTCTATATCGATTAAACTTCTGGTATCTTCCAGCGAAGCAATACTCTTATAGGTGATTTTATCCACCAGATTTTCAAGGGAATCATCACGATGAATTTCATAATCCAATCCCAGTACATTTTCTTTGCGGACAGCAAGCTCATACAACAGCGATTTCTGGAACCTTTTATACTGGGGAAAGCCCGTCTTATGACAAAGCCTTGTAATTGTGGAAGCAGAAGCATATACTCTGTCTGCCAGCTGATGGATACTCATCTCTGCTGCTTCCTCCGGATTCTCCAGCAAAAAAGAAATGATACTCTTTTCTGTATTGCTTGCCTGATCATAATACTCACGCAGCCTCACCAAAACACTTTCCATGCATTCTGACCAATCCTTTCTACATATCTCTCATATAGCAAAAAATTCATTATGCAATACGACCTATATTTTTGTGTTTTTTGTTTATTTATTGTGTTCATTATACATACATGAAACATATCTGTCTATAATTCAGTCTACTTATGGTACTTTGTTTCATCTATTGGTACTTTCCCCTAATTTACACCCTTAATTGTGCAATTTCGATACAACCTCTTTCACCAGAAAATAAAAAAGGCGCCGGCGCGCTTTTTCCCTGCGCGCCGACACCTTTTTTGAAAAAATAGAGACAATTATACCTACTCAGCAATAGGATACGATCCAGCAATTTAGTTCTCAAACAGAAATCTGCTATATCGCTCCATCACCTCTTGCTTCCGCTTCCTGGATACCTGAAGCTCTTTTCCGTTTTTTAACAGGATCATGTCCTTATCCAACAACTTTATATAGGACATATTTACAATGTAACTGCGATATGGCTGTATAAAACAAGCCGATTTCAATTCCTGATAAAGCATACTCAGGTTCTCATAGGTCGTAAACTCCTGATTTTCCGTATGTATAATTACCTTGTTATTAAAGGATTCAATATACTCGATCGCCTTAAGTGGAATCGAGACCTTCCGGTACCCACACCTTACCTGAATACATGCCTCCGAACAGGAAATACTAAGTCTGGCAAAGCAATCACATATTTGTAAATATCCCACCGGCTTTAGCAAATAATTTACTGCATATAGGCGAAATGCTTCTACTGCATAATCACGTAATCCGGTTATAAAAATTAATTTTCCCTGATACTCTCCGCATATTTCCTCTGCAAGTACCTTACCCTCACCTTCTTCCATTCCGATATCCAGGAAAACCACATCATAACAGTAGCGTTTCAGTGCGTTTTTCATAGAGAATATGGAATGATGCAAATGTATCTTGATATCCATTGCATTTTCATGTCCATACCTGTAAATATAAGACTGCAGCAACTCAGCGTCTTTGAAACAAGCATCACAAACAGCTGCCAGCATACCTCAACACCTCCCTTGTAACCTTTGAGCGTGGTTGAAGCACGCTCTGTCTGACAGAATAAATATCTGCTTTACTGTTATAAAAACAGATTTCAGTAAGAATAACAATTCACTTGTAATAAAACGCAGTTTTTTGTAATAAAAATCACGAAATCAAATGAAAACATGGTATAATATTACCGATAAGAAAAACAGGAGAATGAAACATGAAAATAGCTATCTGTGATGATAATACATATGATTTAGACAACTTGACGAGACTTTTGGAGGATTACGGTAGCAATCAGCAAATACCTATTGAATTATACACCTATCCATCTTCCAGGGAGCTTCTTTCAGATTTTGATAAATACAGATTCCCACTTATTTTTCTGGACATCTATATGCAATCTTTGGACGGTATGCAGGCAGCAAGACTGCTGCGCAAAAAGGATACCAGCTTTCACCTGATTTTTACTACCACCAGTCTCGATCACCCTTTACAGGCCTTCGGTGTGTCTGCTACGGATTATCTGATTAAGCCAATTACCTATGATGCACTGGATACCTCCATGAAAAAATGCCGGGATTTATTGAACCAGTCTGCTCATTACCTGGTGGTTAAAGATAAGAGGCTGGTTCGCAACATATTATTATGTGATATTTACTGGACTGAAAGCAGAGGGCGTATCACCGTACTGCATCTTGAAGATGAGGTCATTGAAACATATCTCTCCTACCGTGAGCTGAAAAAACAGGTTGCAGGATTGCCATTTCTGGACAGCATCAGGGGTTGTCTCGTAAATATGAATTACATAGAAACCGTTCAGGAACATGATTTTCTAATGACAAACAAAGAAAAAGCGCCTATCCGCCTGCGTGGTTCTCTAATGGTAAAGCAGGCTTATTATGACTATTTGTGGAAACGTACAAGAAAGGAATCAATCTAAATGGAACATAGATTTGCACGAATGATATACTATGGTACCCTGCTGATCACCTTGTTTCTATTCTCCACGAGTCTGTGCCTGCCAGTATCGGCAGGCAGTGCATCCCGTGCAGACACCGGCAATGCCGATATGGTATATTCCCGGGAAGAACTTATGAATTGGTTTGCCGGACATCCAGGCGGAGGAGAAGTTACCCTGGGGAATAATATCGACACCGGCAAATATCTTATTCTGAAGACTACGGCATCAGTTACCATACATATGAATGGATATGGGTTTAAGCTCCCTCAATCAAGTTCCTTAAACATATACGGTGAAGTCACGCTGATCAGCATTGATAATCCCGAACCGGTAATAGAAACAACATCATCTGCCAGTATCTTTTTTACTAATACAGTAAAAATAAAGGTGGTTGATGGCTGCGGGCTTTATTTTAAGGGAGATGTATATTCCGACTTACAGGATGGCCCCAGCAGCCTCCTAACCAGCAGTTTTTTCAATATGTCTGTTTCCGGACCTGACAGTATTGGCATCAAATGCACCGGAGACGTATCACTTGACTCTTTTAATATCACCCTCTCTAACGGAGCTCTGGGCATAAAAGCCCTGGGTAATATAACCTTGTTTTTAACTGGTATAACTGGCAGTGGCAAACCTTTGGAGACTACGGGAACCGTTACACTGGACTGCTGCGGCATGTCTGTGGTACCGGCTAACGCCACAATCATTCACCGGGCAGTGACATTAAATGAATTTTTCGTCAATTATGTTATAGCTCCAGGATCTGTTGACACTCTGCTGAACAGGCTTTCTTCTACGGCACGTTTTAATTTTCATTCAGATGATCCGTCTGTGCCTGATCGTATTGCTTTATTGCCTGTCACCTGGAATATCGGGAATATAGATACGCAGACTCCCGGTATTTATAAGCTGACAACTTATCAGGAATCTTTTCCTGTTTTGGGATTAGATTATGATTTCCCGCAGATACACGGGACTGTTTTAGTAACCACGCCCGGTAATTACTATTTACACAGTGCTGGTTCCATAAATAAAAATATCCGGATTTATTTTTATCAGACTCCTTCTGCGGATTCCCTGATCGAACTATATTTTTCCACAGATGAAGGTTCTACCTGGAATCCATTTGAAAGTTTTTCTTTCCTATACCCCGGAGAACTCTATCTGGAAACGGCTCTGGATAAAAGCTTAAGTTACCTTTTTCAGGCAGATATTACAGCAAACGGCACGACAACCAGAACTAATATCCTGAAGATTGAATTTGATGACTCCGGACGCCTCACACCTGAGATCTCCGATGGTGACAGGGATGGAAGCGATCGGGATGATCAGATAGTGCCTCCGCCGAACAACACAGTTAAGCCACCGAATAACATACCTCCAGCTGATGAAGCTCTGCCATCTCCATCTCCCGATGAGAAGATTCCTTCTGAAGATTCAAAGCCTTCTGCTCCGGATACGGAAACAGAGCCTGCGACCGATAAAGTGCCTTCCTCTGAAACACCTGCCACAAAGCCGCCCCGGCAGGAAGTTACACACTCCTCTGAACATAAGGATAATTCATCATCCAAACCGCAAGATTCCCAGCAAGGTGCCGGTTCGACGGATAGCCCCCTGCCTGGTCAGGCTGAACATAATTCCAGTGAAGGCGGTAGCGAAGAGTCAGATAATTCCCCTCTAAATGAAACGGCGCAGCAATCAGAAAACGGCATGATTACAGAAATTCCGGAGACAGGAGCTATAGCTTCAGCTAATACGGAAATACCGGAGAAAAAAGGAACTTTCATGGCGGAAACCTCACCTGTTTTAAAAGCTAACGGAAATGCAGAAAGCCCGTCTGTTAAAAGTAATATCTCAGATCCAATGCCTGTAGGTAAATCTGGTCAGGTTCTGCCCAAAATCTTACTCCTGTGCTCTGCAGTTATTTTGGCATGCCTTACGCTATATTGGAGAGGTAAACGGAAATCTTAATACAAATGATCAAATCCTCATGGAAAGGAGCTTCCTGCATTGCAGATATCCCCCAGACAAAAAGACAGCTATCCTTTATTGCTTGCCGTTATCTTGATAGCCGGCATCCTTTTATTTTCAATCAATGCCATTTACAATAATAAATATGCATTAGAAACACCACAGGGACAAAACGGCGTATTGGATCTCCGGAATACGGGTAAAGATTTTGTATATCTTATCAGCGGCTGGGAATTTTACCAATACCAGCTTCTTTCACCTGATGAATTCCATTCCCGGAAACCCATTTGCAGTGATTATGTATCAATCGGACAGCATGGAGGCTTTGAACTGGGCGATAAAGGGAAAAGCCCCCATGGCAGTGCAACATACCGCATTACCATCCTCACTGATACTGCTTCCCCCAGGATGCTGGAGCTTCCGGAGATTTATTCTTCATGCCGTATCTGGATAAATGGAGCGTTAGTCTCTTCATTTGGTACAGTGGAACCTGATAACTTTCAGAGAGGTATTGCCAACACCCTGATTACGATTCCGGCATCCGATAAAATTGAAATCGTGATACAGGCAACCGATTTGGACAGTCTGTACAGCGGCCTTACTTATCCTCCGGCCTTTGGTAACCCCTCCATCGTTACAAAGCTTTTTATTCTAAGGCCGCTCATATATACAATGGCATTTACGGTTACACTCCTCATTGGATGCTTTTATCTGCTCACACAGCTGAAAAGCAAGCAAGTAAAAAATGCTGTCCTGTTCTTTTTACTCTGCATCTTTTATGCGGGATATATCAGCTATCCATTGATTCATACCTTGGGATTAGACAGTACTTTCTGGTACCGCTTAGAATCTTTTAGTTTGTATGCCATGTTATTTATACTGATTTTACAACAGGGTAATATCTGCCGGATACCCGGAAAATACCGCTATCCTATGTCAGCCGCCAGCCTGCTTATATGTGTGATTGTCCTCATGATGCCCCTTTACTGGACGGACAGCATTAATGCCATGCTTCTCTACAGTAAATTATTAATGTACTACAAATGGATTGCGGCTGGCTATCTCGTACTCAGCACCATGACTGCCATTTTAGATAAAACCAGATATTCCAGGCGCCTTTTAGCCGGCTTTGGACTTATGGGATCGGCTCTGGCGATCGACCGCATCTTCCCTCTTTATGAACCGATTGTTGCGGGATGGCCTTTAGAAATAGCCGGATTTATCGTAGTCCTTTTACTATTCAGCATTCTGTTTTCAGAAACCATATCTGTATACCGCAATATGCTGATTCTGAAAGAACAGGAACGATATGATAAGCGCCAGTTAGAGGTGCAGCAGGAACAATACCAGCGTCTGATTTCATCCATCGAGAGTGCTGCCAAAAACCGTCATGACCTGCGGCACCACATACTTACGATCCGCTCCCTGGCTGAAAGCCATGAACAGGAAAGCCTTTTACGGTATCTAGATCAATTCGAAAATCATTTTAAATCTGCTTCAAACATAATATTATGTCAGAATCATGCCGTTAATTCTATTCTGGTTCATTATCTGATACTTGCTAAACAGGATGAAATTCCCACAAAAACAGCGATCAATCTGCCGGATGATTTGGGCGGGATATCTGAAATCAATTTGTGTATCATATTAGGAAACAGCCTGGAAAATGCATTGGAGGCATCAAAGCACATGGCAAAAGGAGAAGCCCGCATTCAGATATGTATTCAGCCTATAGGCTTTATGCTTTCTATCACTATTGATAATAACTGTGATACGCTCGCCCTGGCTGACTCAAAAGGTGGCTTCTTATCCGATAAAAGAGACCGGAAAGAATCCGGTCTGGGCATATTCAGTATTCGAGCTGCTGTTGAACAATACAACGGCATAATAAAATTTGAGACTTTGCAAAACGAATTCCGGACATCGATACTGTTACCAATGAATCATGAACATTCCGGATAAAAAGGACTATAAAAAACGCCCCTAAAAAGGGGCACTGTTCTTTTTCGTTACACAATTGTGAGGATATCGCTGAATCCTGTCATATCAAAAACATCCTGTACCTCTTCACATACATGATGCAGTTCCATAGATCCCTGGCGGTTCATTTGCTTCTGTGCTCCTAACAAGACACGTAATCCGGCTGAAGAAATATAGTCCAGCTTTCCCATATCCAGCACCAGTTCTGCAACATTCTTAAGCGAATCCTCCAGCTCTTTTTCCAGCTGTGGCGCTGTCATTGTGTCCAGACGCCCTTCTAATTCCAATAATAACTTACATCCTTCATTTACCTTTATAATGTTCATTTTTATCCTCATTATGTATCGCAACTGCATGCAATACTGCCACTCTCTGACCGGTTGAAAGAATCACTGGTGGCATCCTTTCCTCATTTTATTTTCTTCCAGCCCTATTATACAAATGCAATGGCAGAAAAGGAGAAACTTCCCGCCCTGTCACTGCACCTGTGTAATTCCATGTTACTTTCAATTATAAATAATATTCCGGCTGTCCGGCTTACCATTTACCACGAAACTCTGCCACTTACCACATCTTTTATAAAATAAGCCGATCTATTCCTCCGATTTGATCTGCTGTCTCTTTACCAATTCGGAGAAAAATCCTCCCTTTGCATTTAATTCCTCATAGGTTCCATCCTCAATAATCCGGCCTTTATCCAATACAATGATCCGGTCACAGGCCTTAATGGTAGACAGCCTGTGTGCAATAACGATCCTGGTACTTTTTAATTCTGCCAGCGCATCGGATACCTGTCTCTGGGTAATATTGTCAAGGGCAGACGTTGCCTCGTCCAGCATCAGAATCTTTGGTTTCGGTGCAATGGCTCTGGCAATCATTAACCGCTGGCGCTGTCCCCCCGAAATCCCTCCTGCTCCTTCTCCAATCATTGTGAACATCCCCATGGGCATTTCACGGATATCCTGTGCTATTCCGGCCTTTTCCGCAGCGTCCCATGCATCCTGCAAAGCCAGCCACGGGGCTGAAATAGTAATATTGGAAAAAATATCTCCGCTAAAAAGTTTTCCGTTCTGCATGACCACACCGATCTGCCGCCTGAGAGATTTCAAATCCACCTTCTGGATATCCCTGCCATCATAATAAACCGCTCCGGTATCCGGTTTCTCAAATCCCAGCATCAGGCGCATCAGAGTAGACTTCCCACAGCCTGTGGTCCCTACAATTGCCACATACTGGCCCCGGTTTATTTTCAGACTCAGATCATCAATAATTAACGGTGTGTCTTCCTGGTAGCGGAAAGAAACCTGGTTTAATTCAATAGTTCCTGAGACCGATTTTACGATCTCTTTGTTTTCGCTGATTTCCGGCGGGGTTTTGAGAATTGGCTGTGCCAGTTCCAGGATAGGCTTAATCATGGCTACAACAGATACTGTATCAACAAGGGATAAAATTGCAGCACTTACCATTCCATAAGCTACATTAAATGCTACATATTCGGCTACTGAAACAGTAGTTACTACTGACACCCAATAAATAATCATCGTTCCAAACAGCGCCAGTGCCGGTGATATCGCTTTTTGTATTTTTACAATTATAGACGGATTATACTCAGCTTCTGCTTTATTCTGATATACACTTGCCCATTTTGCAAATGCCCTTTTTTCACTTCCAGACATCTTTATTTTCTGGATACCTGAGTAAAGAGCGAATACCACTCCTTCTACTTTTGAAGATGCCTGTATTTTTTTTCTCATGATCTTTACTTGTCCCCACGCTCCCAAAAATGCAATTAATAACTGCATCAATATTACTAAAAATGCTGTCATTGCTAATTGAGGTGAGATCTGTATGATTTGGATAACATACGCTAGTGAAAATATTGCCATTAACCCCATTCCCAGCACGCCATTTGCTATAATCGTACAGATATTTTCCAAAGCTCTTACACGGTTTGCCAGATCACCAGAATTATAGTTTTTAAAAAACTGAACCGGCAAATTAATTACCCTTCCCATTACCGCACTCTCCAAAATGACACTCATCTTTGTTTCCATTTTTGTCTGAACAAGAGTTTTAGTAATATTCATTAAGAATGTAGAAATAGCCGCACCAAATAATAAAAATGCTATAGACAGAACCATTGATATCTGCCCGGAAGGAATAATATAGCTAAAGATCAACGTATTTGCAGCTGGCGTAATCAACCCCAGAAGTGTAACGGATAGTGCCGCTGCCAGTAAAAGTATTTTCTCGTCAAGTCCAATATTCTGATACAAAAAGAGGATGAGATCTTTCCCGCTAAGTTCTTTTTGGGGTAAGGGTTTATAAAAACAAACCGCATCTTTTTTCAAAATTTCATTGGTTTTACTGTCTACTTTTATCTCTTCTCCGCTCTTATAATCCAAAAATTTATATCCGCTAAATGCCTTTGGTATAAGCGCTACAGCCCTGCCATCCTGTGTTTCACCCAGAATCGCTCCCATACTGTTTTTCCACCATTTGCCTCTCAGACACATATGCCGCCACATAATACCTGCTGGTTCAAACAAAAATCTTATCTGCTCATTCATACCCTCCATCTTTTCGGGGACATCTGTTTTTTCAACACCATAGTATTTACAGATCTTACTAACCGCATCTTTTGACTGATCTTCTTTTTCCAGTTGCCCATAATCTGTCTTTTCTTTCTTTCCTACGATATTGGCAAGATTTACATAGGATTTTTTCATTTCGCCGGCATCAAATTGCAGCCGTTCCTTTATCTGGCTGTCAAACCAACCCATAACATGCCTCCTATTCTGTCGTGATCAACCGCGTATAATATCCATTTAATTGCAATAATTGTTCATGTGTACCTCGTTCCATTACTCTTCCATGATCCAACACTATAATTTCATCACAGTCACGGATAGTTGATAAACGATGTGCCACAATAATGCAGGTTATTCCACGGTCTTGAATTGCTTTAACGACCTCATATTCTGTTTTGGCATCCAATGCAGAGGTTGCTTCGTCCAGTATTGCAATTGTTGGATCCTGAGCAAGTACCCTGGCAATTTCGAATCTTTGGCGCTGTCCTCCACTGAAATTTGCTCCTCCTTCTGATACCATGTGGCTATAGCCGCCTTTTCTTGTCATAATATCTGAGTGAATCTGTGCATCCCTTGCCGCAATAATCATTTCAAAATCTTCAATCGACTTATCCCACATCTTTATATTATCTGCAATACTATCTTCAAACATAGTAATATCCTGGTCCACCACAGCAAGAGAAGAATTGAATATTTCTTTAGGAATTTCGCCAAGCGGCCTCCCCTGAAACGTAATTTCTCCTGACCATGGCTCATATAGTCCACAGGCTAGCTTAGCAATGGTCGATTTGCCACACCCTGATGAACCCACCAATGCAACCTTTGACCCTCTTTTTAACGTCAGGTTAAAATCTTTCAAGAGAGGTTCTTCTAATTTTGAATAACCAAATGTTATATTGCAAAATTCCATGCTGCCATCTAATTTTTCAAATATCTCCTGGGTATCTTGAATAGTTAATAGAATCCCATCTTTCTTATATTTCATAACATCATCCACACGTTCCATGGAAGTTCTCATTTCCTGCAATTTTTGTCCTGTTTCCAGCAAATCATTTACCGGAGTCAGGAACTGTGTCATATAAGATTGAAATGCCAGCAACATACCTACCGTAAAATTACCCTTTATAATCATCCAGACCCCTAATGCAAGAATTATTATACTGGACAGTTGTTGAATCATTGCAGGTATTCCTCCAAGAAACTGGTTTGTAAGGGCAAAATCAACTTTTGCTTTGTTTACAGAAGCTTGAAATCCAGACCATCTTTCAAAAAAACCATTTTCTGCACCTGCAGCTTTAATGGTTTCTATCATTTCAATTCCTGAGACGGTAGAAGCATCCATTTTCCCCTGATCCCTCATCTGCGTTCTGGTTATATGTATTCTCTTTTTTGATATTATTGTTGCTAATAAAAGATTTATGGCGATTGTTGCAAATCCTACCAATGACAAAACAACGTTATAACGAAGCATAATAATCATATAAAATACTAATAAGCCCATGTTAATCAAAACAGGAGCTATTCTTGCCACCAAAGTTTCGGCAATCTCATCATTTAATAGCTGCCTGCTTGCAATATCCCCTGCCATACGCTGGGCAAAAAAATTCATAGGCAGATGAAGCGTATGCCACATAAATGAGGTGTTAGAGACAATGGACATTTTACCTTTAATTTTATAGATATATACTTCATTGATTATACCCGCAATTAATAAATATACGATAGCTGCAGCCATAAATGCAAGAAAATTAGACAGCCACCCCAAACTCTGTCCCGTTAAAATATAATCGGTAAATACTCTTGAAAATACCGGAGTCAAAAGACTGATAAATGCTGTCAAAATGGTTGTTAACATAACAAAAACAATGGATAACGAACTTCCGTGCAATCTTTTTGCAGCAAATTTTAATACACTGTCTTTCTTGCCATCCTGTACAAAAGTATCACTTGGCTCAAATTCCAGGCAGATCCCAGTAAAAGACTTATCAAATTCCTCCAAAGATATTTCTACCTGTCCACGTGCAGGATCATTAAGAATTGCCTTGTTTCCTTTAAACCCATTCAGTACAACAAAGTGATTAAAATTCCAATGAATAATTGCAGGATAACTTACTTTGTTTTGAACAGCATCCATCCCATACCTATGGGCTTTTACCTGTAGTCCATATGCCTTTGCAGCATTTACCATATTAGATGCTTTACTTCCGTCCCTGGATACTCCACAATCCACACGAACCTGTTCAAGCGGTACCCATTTTCTGTGATAGGCCATAATCATATCCAGACAGGCGGCCCCACATTCCAACGCTTCCATCTGCATAATAACAGGCACTTTTACACATCTTTTTCTATTGTCAGACAAAGGTACACCTCCTAATTTAGTAAGAATACAATAGGTTTCACTTCCGCCGTAACTATCGTTACATTTGCCAATACTTCCGGTTTTACCTCTTCCTGCAATTCCACATCTACCTGATAGGCATAATTGCCTGTAACTACATTTTCAGTCATCCAGTCACTTCTCAAAGAATCAGATATTTCCTCTGCGGAGTATGGATTGCTGCTAACCCCTTTTACTTGCCCTTCCACACTGGAACCATCGGGCATCACAATATTTGCTTTACATCCTTCTAAATCCATACTAAATTCAGATACATCAACGTAACATTGGACCACATTATTAGATACGGTAATACCTTTTGCGCTAAGTGTCTGAGGTAAAGTTCCAATAATACTCCATACCACGAATGCCGCTGCTAAAATCACAAGAGCTGCAAAAATAATCCAAATACGAGGATTTGACACTCGGATATATTCATCTAACTGCTCCGGTGATTCAACTGTATCCAGGCTCTTCTGTCTAAAAATACTCTTTTGATTCATAATTTTCTCCATTCCGTGCTGCTATACCGCAGCACAAATTGCCTTACACTCATCCTTTTCAAAATTCCCAAGGTGTCCTTTTTTCTTCCTGCTCGACTCTTCCCCCTGCAACCTGATCAAGTTCATTCATATCTGAAATTTCCTGATTCATTTTTTCTTGCAGTCTTTTCCATAACTCATTTTTGAAATCTTCCGTCATGCGGGCAGGATCTTGCTGTCTTAATAATTGTTCAATTATTTTCTCAAAATCCTCCATAACGTTTCCTCTGCACATTTTCTATTTTTTTGATAATTCATGAATCATGTTTTCTATACACAAATTGGCAACCCCTTCAGGGCTGCTTAATATTTCCGGCTGCACGCAATCACGGCATGCTGAATAGGTCTTACGGTTTCCTTTTAGATGCTGTATCATAAATCTTTTTCTTAAATTGCCTTCCCATATACTTTTTATGGAGTCTTCATAAATCGACCCATAAATTACTGGATTCGGCGTAGTACAGCATGGGACAACTCTTCCATCCGGCTGTACATACACAGCGTTAAATAAGAGTGCACATGGATGCTTCTCCTGTCTTTTAAGCAATTCCCCTGTATACTGATCCCTTTCCTGAACCAGTATTTTTGTATAATCAATATTTTTGAATAGAGGGATCGCATGATCAACAAAAATAGAATCTGCAATATCTCCAAACAAATCCGCAAATTGTTGATATTCCTGTCTATTTTTCAATGCTATATCCACGGTTTTAACATGTAAATGGCAATTAGTTTTGTGGTTAGCAAAAAATGTCAGTCGTTTAACTAAGGTATCTATATTTAAAGAAACCCCACAGGTTTCAAAATAACTTTTTGTTGATACCCCTTGAATCGAAACACTCAGAAAGTCTAGTCCTGCATCAATTAATGCAAGTGACCGCTCTTCTGTCAGAAGTGCCGCATTTGTCACTACTTCTGCATATCCAGCAACATGATTCTGTTTGATATAACTTATCATTTCTTCAAGTCTGGGATTTAACAGTGGTTCTCCCACTCCGCAGAAAACAATAGCTGTTAGTTTTTTTCCAAACTCCTGAATCTGCCCGACACATTTTAGGAAAGTATCCCAGCTCATCATCTGGTCGATCGGAAAGCTCTCCAAACGCTTTACTTTTTCGTCTGCCGACTGTATACAATACCGGCATTTAAAGTTGCATCTTCCGGTAGCCCAAAGGGTAACCACATCCGGCATATCCTTTAACGCTATCTGTGTTTCCCCAGCCTGTCGGTTATATTTCGGAGCAATTACAGACTTCATTGGATACCTCCTTTGCATGAACTGTTTGCATAGTTTTTAGTTTTCTAACAGTATCCTGAAGTACTGTATAAGCACTTCTTTTATTATCACTGAATATTAAACTCCGACAATACTCTGCCACATCCTGCGCACATTTCTTCCAGTTTATAATACTTTGAATCTTGCCCAGGATTTCCACAGGGTAAAAGATCTCTATCCCCGCCAATGCCTCATCTGAATCATTTCTACAAACCATACGTCTGGCATATTCCTGCATTCCCTGACAGAATACTTTATCACTTGTCGAAAAGTGTTCTAATATTTGCGCTAAATATACAGCCTCATTCCATTTTTCCAGATGTACCGCTATACAAAGCTCGATGTAGAAGAAACCTGCTATATCCTGGGCAGGCTTTAATAAAAGCGGCTGACGAAGAGTAAAACTTAGTGTGTTTTCCATCGAAAAATTTTCTTTAAACCTAAAATAACGATATACCCTTTCCAGCTCTGAATTTGTTGCATTCTCTAACCGACACAGAATTTCTCCTGCCGCTTTTTGAGAACTTTTTTCTTTTAATCGTGTCAAACCATAATTATAAATCTCACTAAACCCAGGAACTATCAACTGATAAGTTGGAAAACCCATATAACCACAATCACGTATAAAAATTTCGTATCCCCTTTTTTCAAAAAAATCTGTGCAGTATTTTAAAAGGGTTGAATTATTCAATCCAGTACGATCCTCAAAAGGATTAAACGGAATATCAGAGTCATCTTTGAAAAAAGAATAATGATATTTTCCTGATGCATTTTTTAAAACATTATGCATATTATCAAAAGATAGAATTTCTTTTTCTCTATAGCAACAATCAGATGCATTCGTTGCTTCTGCAATACTTCTCCCCTGAAACATTTCGGTCAAAGTTCTTTCCAGTGCAATTTCAAAAACAGGATGTGCCCCAAATTTAACTATATACTTATGACTCTCTCTGCTGATAAGTGCAGCAGCAATAACAGGAAAACCTGTTCCAAGAGAACAATCCTTTATAATCAACTTACATTTTGTATCCTTTTGAATATTCTGGATTACAGAATACACAGGGAACTTCATTAAATAATCCTCTGGTACCACAGGGGGAGTGATTTGTTTGGTCAATACCTGCATATTATGATTTCTCTCTATGATTTCAGATAAGCCCTGTACAATAGCTTCGCATCGTACATTGCCGGCACAGGTACCATTTGTAGCATATATATCCCGAAGTATGGGAACGGGAATGTATACTATCTCCTCAGTCTGTAGATTTTGAAAAGGAAGAGTTGAAAAATCCATCTCATGTTGTAATGTATCTCCATAGCAGCACTGTTGATATACCTCTTTTCCATCATGCAGCCCGGATTTTTTTTGCAGCCTGTCAGTCATAGGCCGCAAAGGCTTTTCATATGACTTCATAAATTCTTCTATCACAAATTCTTTTTCATCCGGTGCATACTGGAAACCATTATACGCCCTCAGTTCATTATCAAATGCGCCAACATAAAAATAATTAGACTGAATCCGCTCCATTAGTTCAGCATATCCACTTGCCAATGCAAATTCCCTTGTTACACCCTTTCCATTTTGTCCGATATGAGAACCGGCAATCTCAATTCTCACAGAATAACAGCCTTTAATACCTGAATCAGTCCACTGTTCCACAGTAAATATTCCTGCTTTGAATAATATATTACGTATTTTGTTAACCGTACTTAACGGATGATCTTCTTTGAATTTACTGTCAATCAACATTGATACTCCACCTTTCTCAGCCTATCTGAAAACAATTATTTAATTTCTCCAGAAGCTGTTTCTGATCGGGAATATGTTCTGCAAGTGCACTTTTTATCTTTCTTATGACCTTAGAGATCTCTGGATACTGACAACATCCTTGCTCTGCCATGCCGCAGTGCTCACAGTCAAAACAATTCATTGTAGGATAAAAGCGGCTAATCGTTTCTTTTGGATGATACAGCAGATCTATAACTTTTACTGACATATTTTCATCAAACAATTCTTTTACTAATGCTGAACATACCTCTGCACTGGTTCCAAGGGCACGATAATACATAAAATGATAGCAACAGCGGTAAAATATTTTTTCCGATTCTTTTCCATTCTGCTCAAAGTAGGATACCACCCTGCTAAACTCTGATACCGCTTCCTGATATTTCTCAAGCTGATATAAACACAATGCCTTCAATAGAATAGTGGCACAATCCTTCCCAGGAAACCGATTCGTGAAGGGACGTCCTGACATCCAGGCTATCTGATTTTCCAGCATAGAATTTTCTTTAAAGCTTATGTAACGTACTACCCTCTCCAATTCTTCTTCATTCAAGCTGTGTAAATGACTAAGTGAATCTACAAGCTTTGCGTAAGTCTGCTGTTCCCTGATACGTAGCCAGTCAATAGGATACATTTCACTCATTCCCGGTATAACGGTAAAATAACTATGAAAACCTAAATAAGAAGAATCATGTATTAAAACCTGATAACCTTCTGCTTCTATAAGATTTAGCATATTTTTTAGCATTTCAGCATTGCTTTTCCCCCTGTTCTGATCAAAAGAAGAAAATTCATAATCAGGAGTTCCTGATAAAAATTCTTTAGGAAATACTCCATTACCTATTTTCATCATATTTAATATATTATCCCTGTGTGCAACCTGCTTTTCATTTCCTATTGTATTTGCCGCAGTAAATTGTTCTAACCGTTTACCCTGGAATGCTTCCGTAAGTGTACGTTCCAATGCTACTGAGAATGATGGATGTGAAGCAAATTTTACACCAAATGTGCCCGTCTGCTGATTAATGATTACAATTGCAACAACCGGAAATCCTTTACCAAGAGAACAATCCTTTACAACAACCCGGTATTTGGAATCTTGCTCAATCTTTTCAATCAGTGCATTGAGGGAAGGGATAACCTTTAGGTATTCCCGCGGAACCGATGGTGGACAGATATGCTCAATAGAAATTTTTCGATTTACATATCGTTCAAAAATTTCTGCGATTCCCTGCACCAGTGCCTCTTCCATAGTATTTCCGGCAGACATTCCATTACTTCCATGAACAGCAAATAGCATATCCAAAGGTAAATATTCTAGCTTTTGTTTTTTAAGGTTCACAAAAGGAATACAAAAACTCTCTGTATCAGTTCCGTTTTTAATATTTGCAAAACGCCTCAATACATTCTTCTTTTCTTGCATATTGGTACAATTGAGATGCTCAAATAAATTCTCCATAAATATATTTTTCTCATCTATTATCTTTTCAAAAGATAATAATATCTGATCTGGAAATTGTATAAACCCTTTAAATGCTTTATCCTCAGAATCCAATTCCCCTATATACAGAATATTGTTCTGTATGCGTTCCATTAATTCTGCATATCCACTGGTCAATGCAAAAATACGATCTGTGCCCTTTCCATTTGTTCCTAGCTGTGTGGGATAAATGGATACCCGGTTAGAATAACAGCCCTCGTATTCATTCTCAATCCATTCATGTATCGTTAAAAGTCCGATTTTATGAAGAATAGACTGGATATGATACAATGTTTCATCCGGTGCGCTGTCTTTAAATTTTTTATATTGAAATGTCTCCATACTTCATTATTCCTTTCTTTTTCCTGATATCAATACATTTGCCCCACCCGTCCATTCCCAGATCTCATTTTCCATAGGATGTGTTTTATAATAATTGTGCTTTTGTTCTAAGAGGGTAAGATACTCTCTTGCATCTTCTTCTGAAAAAAACTCCCGGGCCTCCTTTAATTCTAGATATGTGTCCAGTTTCTGACGCTCTGATTCGAAAGTCTGATCCAAATATGCTACTCGTTCTTCATAAGAAATCAGGGCATTACTAAGCGAAAACAGCTTACCAATAGGATACGCACAAATCTCTTTTAATCCGCTTATAGCAAATAAGTGCGGGATCTCTGCACTTGCAGTAGAATTCATATAATTTTTAATAGGATTTACCGCTTCATACATTCTCCACATCTTATCACTAAGCCGTGCCAGCGGCACAACCCAGAGACATTCCCGGTTATAATAACCGTTATGAAAAATTGATGGAACGAAGGACATTGCAGTTATGGAAGAAATTGTTCCTCCCTTTTTACAAACCCGCATCATCTCCTTCAAAGACTTAGAGGTATCTGACACACTGGTAAGAAAAGTGTGGCTTGTTACAGCATCAAAAGACTCATCTTCAAATGGCAGATGCAATGCATCACCTTGAATGAAGGCGATATCTAATAACTTTTCTTTGGCCTCATTTTGGGCATATTCAATAAAACTTTGTTCAAATTCCAATCCGACAACATGGGCAGTCTTATTTCCCTCTGCAATAAAACGGCTGAAATATCCCGTTCCACAGCCCACATCCAACACCTTTGCCTCATTATGAATACCGCAGTAATTCAATATCACTGGGCGCAGTTCTTCAGATATCAGATGTTTTCTGGTAAGCTCCAAGTAAGTTGGATTTTGAAAATATTTAGACCATGATAACATTACAATCATTTCCTCTCTTGTTTCCAGTGCCCTATAAAGACTAAAGCTGTATCAAAAATTTGATACAGTTTTATCTATACAACGCTCTAGTTTGAAAAACATACACACAAAATTTAGAAATCATTATGGACTGCAAATACTACACTGACTTTGCAGCCCATTCAGATATCAAAAGTTACTTTATACCGCTGATGCAGCAGCTGCTCCTGTTGCAATACCAAAGCTGCCTAACGCCATCCATTCGTCATTTGACAATCCGCCTGCAACTCCTGCCAGGTCATCTTCTGACAGTTCCCCGTTCTGGGATATTTGTATTTTCTTCATTAATTCCTTAAATTCTTCTTTTGAAAAACCTTCCACTTTATTAGCTGCCAAAGAATATGCCTCATCTTCTGATCTGCAATCCTTCATTTGATTTGCAAATGCCTCATCAGCTTCTAATAATTTCAGCAATTGTAATAATTCGTCTTTCATTCTTTTCAATCTCCTCCATATTACATAGAAGCTGCAGAAGCTGCCACTGCTGCACCTGCAATTGTTCCGGCACCTCCGATAACACTGCCGGCAATCGTTAATCCCAACTCCAAATCAGATCCACCAGCAACTCCTTCCAGATCTGCTTCAGAAAGTTCACCACTTTCTTTTTTGGCAAGCTTATCAATTTCTGTCATCGCCTGCTTAAATTCCTCAAAACCATATCCATCCACAATCTCCTGTGCTGTCTGGTATGCTTCTTCCGGAGTTTTACAAGCAGAAAATTTTTCTGAAATATTCTCGTCTGCTTTTAATACTTCAAAAAGTTTTTTTAAATTTTCGTTCATTTTAATTATCCTCTTTGATCTTTCTATTAAATGGCTGCACTTGCCGCTGTAGCCGTAACTCCAACTGCAATACCTACGGATCCGGCAATAATTTTTTCATTTTCACTCATTCCACCGGCTACTCCCATTAAGTCATTTTCTGTTAATTCGCAGCTTTGCTGTAACTCCTGCATAGCGGATTTAAACTCATCGATCGTAATGCCGCTGTCACTGCCGCCAACTAACTCAAAAGCTTTTTCAGGATCTCTGCATTCAGATAATGCTTTGGAAAGTTCCTGATCATTTTCTACTTTTTTTAGTACTTCGATTATTTTATTATCCATCTAAATTCCTCCATATGTAGTATGCTTTTGGCCGATACATTTGACTGTCAGACACCTCCTGCTGCAGCTCCAATAACACCGCCTGTAATTGTAGCTACGCCTGCTGCAGAAGTGCCGCCGATAATCAGCCAGTCTCCCGTAGACAATCCACCTGCAACTCCATCCAAATCAGCTTCTGTAAGCTCGCCTTCTGTTGACTTTACCTGCTGGTCAATCTTCTTCATGATTTCTCTGAACTCATCCAGTGTATAGCCCTGTGCTACTGTTAATGCAAGTTCATATCCTTCTTCTGCTGTTTTGCACTGTTTAAACTTTTCTACTAATTCATTGTCTTTTGCTATCTGTTCAAATAGAGGTTTTAAATTTTCATTCATTGCGTACTCTCCTTTATAAATATTGCTTATTCACTGTTACGATTGTAAATAGTTACATTGCTGCAGCCGCTGCCGGAGCACCAATACCTACCCCTATAGCAACCCAAGTTGTTGTGTCAAGACCTCCGGCAACACCATCCAGATCATTATCTGACAATTCACTATCCTGTTGTGCTGCTTTTTGAACCATTTCCATGGCTTTTTGGAATTCTTCCAGCGTGTATCCCCCTTCTGCTTCAATTGCTGTCTGGTATGCCTCTTCAGCAGATTTACAGCCAACCAATTTTTCTCTTAGCGACTGGTCCTCAGAAACCTTTCCAAAAAATTTTTTTAACTGCTCATTCATTTTATTACCTCCTCTAATTTTATATAAAAATTCGCTTATGCAAATTTTTTTCGAAACAATTATTTCCAGTCTAGAATACATTTGCTGCACAAAAATGAAATTCTTTCTGAATTTGTCATCTGCTTACATTGATCTGTTACTGACCATTTTTCTAAATAATCGGAAGCTTCTATCGCAATTTTTTCAACTTGTGCCGCCACATTTTGAGGCAGATCCTGCACGTAGACACAAAGTCTTCCTTCTTTACCTGACCTTCCTCCAATTCCTAAAAATTGTTGAAACCATTTCGCTTTGTATATGCCAAAAGCTTCTAAGATTCCTATAAAATCTGCTATTAATTCGTCATGCAGATTATTTCTGGCTGATCCCCAATATCGCTTCGTATAATAATGCGTACATTCATGTCCGCATCGTATTAACCGAGAATACCTTTTCCATTCCACATCCGATAAATTCATTTCATCCGCACTAATTCCACTATAGGGTTTCTGAGACAAAATAATAAAACGCTTTGTTTTTCCAAATGCAAACATGGCTCCAATTTTATCTAAATTTCTAACTTCTCTTCCCTGATATACAACAAAGCGAACTAAATTTTCAAAATCATGGATATTTGGAGCCATAATAATTGGTATCAACCCTGCAGGTGAAGGATATATTTCCAGTGAGATCTGATCGGGTGCTAAAAATTTAATATGCGGGCCATCCTGAATGAGGTAATTATTTATTGCACTGGCAACTCCCTTTTTCTCAGCCTCTGTAAACACTTGATCCCATTTCCAAAGAAGTAATGCATCATCACAATCATCACGGCTCAAATTAGAAAAGTGAAATACATTTTTACAATATTCCTGAAGACAACTCTGTTCCTCAGCTGTCAATCTGTTTTGAAATAATCTATCCATGCGTTATGTCCTTCCTTTAGTATGTAACCTATGCAATTTGGTAAATTCTTCTTATGCTTTTTTATACGTATCAGTTTCAAGAATCCCTACATTAATTTTCAAATATTTAATTTCTTCTGTATTTTTTTTAGAGTTCTACTGGCAGTAACGCTAACACACTTTTCCGTAATATTTAATTGCATTGCAATTTCACGATAAGATAAATTCATATAATAATGCAATACAATAATCAGTCGTTCCCTCTCAGACAACTCAAAAAGTATTCTTTGTATGTCAACTTGCTCATCAACCTGATTATATCTATCCTTATCTTCCTGCATTTCCCGATCAATCAAATCATCCATCGATATAATCCCTTTCCTCTTCTTCCGCAAATGATCCACCCATACATTTTTTGCAATCGTTAAAAGCCAGGTTACAACTTTGGCCTTTTCTTCATCATAGAGGTTTCCTTTTTCCAACACTTTCATAAAGGTGATACTGGTCAGGTCTTCTGTAACTTCTCTCTGAAAAGTGTGATAGTAAAAATAATTATATATATAGTCATAATAATGTTCATACACCATTTTAAAAGCCTTTTCCTTACGCAAGTCTATCATTTTTACACCTCTCTTTTGCTTTTTTAAATGTTTTTCTTTAAGGTCAGAATGTTTTTTCTCCCCACGTACCGATAGGATAAATGATCCATTATTTTCTTCACCATCAGTATCCCAAGTCCACCTATCTGTCTTCGCTCAGCGCTCAGAGTAATGTCCGGGTCCTCCTTTTGCAAAGGATTGTAAGGCGTTCCAAAATCAATAAAGTGGATCACCATTTGCTTCGGATCATCTGTAATCTGACAGCGGATTGTTGCAATACCCGCCCTGGAGGGATATGCATAATTTGCAATATTAACGTAGATTTCTTCCACTGCAACTTTAATCTGCATTTTCACTTTTGCCGGGCAGTCTGTTTTGTTTAATTCATCTTCAATAAATTCCAGTACCTGATCCAGCCGGTCCGTTTTTGCCGGTACGGTCAATTCTTTCATCTCACACCTCCAGCTTTCTTTCATCTCTTTCATGGATCTTTAATGCAAGCATTGTAATATCATCAAATTGGGGAGCGCCTTTTACAAACAGATCTATATTGTTTTTGATATTTTTTAATATTTCTTCCAAAGGAAGAGCTGCATTTTTATCCAGGATTTCCTGCAGCCGCGCTTCTCCATATAGTTCATTATAAATGTCCGTAGCTTCCGTAACGCCGTCTGTGTACAGATACAGCAGATCTCCCTGATTCAGCTGAATCTGGTTCTGCCGATAACGGATTCCCTCCATACCTGCCAGTACGAATCCCGGTCTGCTTTTCAGGTAGGCAAAGCTTTCCCCTTTCCGCTTCAGAAGAGGCGGGTTATGCCCTGCGTTAACATAAGTAAACAAGCCGCTGTCTAATTCCAGAATACCCATCCATGCAGTAACAAACATCCCCGCCTGATTATTTTCACACAACTGTTTATTCACGTTGGTAAAAACCTCACAGGGTTCTTCCCCATTTTGGGTATGGTTTTTAATCAAAGTCTTTGCAATAACCATAAACAGCGCAGCCGGAACGCCTTTACCTGATACGTCTGCCATTACTACCGCCAGATGCTGTTCATCCGTCAGAAAGAAATCATAGAAGTCACCCCCAACTTCTTTAGCCGGCTGCATCGTTGCATATACATTAAATTCTTTATGCTCCGGGAATGCTGGAAAAATGCAGGGAAGCATGCTTGCCTGAATCTGGGTTGCCACATTTAACTCCGCTCCGATTCGTTCCTTTTCTGCCGTCACCGCTGTCAGGTTCCTGATGTACTCTTTTAATTTTAAAGTCATTTCCTGAAACGCATTGGAAAGCTCTTCTGTTTCATCTCCGGTATGGATTTCCAGATTGTATTCCAGATTACCATCTCCCACTCCCTGTACTGCCTGGGTAACTCTCACGATGGGATCCGTTATTTTTTTAGCAACAGAAGTACTCAAAAAGAAGATCGCCAGTAATACAATCAGGATTAAGATGATTAAGATAATCAGTACCATCCCGATATTCTGGTTAATCTTGCTGATTGCACCATTCGTCAGCTTCATAATTCCGTCCTGGCTCTCAATCGCCGGAGCAATAACTTCCTCCTGTTCAATAACAGTTGCAAAGCTCCAGCCCAAAGTTGTCAGCGGTTCATATGCCAGGTATACCTTTTTGCCATCTATGGTTACTTCTGCAATCCCGTTTTCCCCAGCCACCATCTTCCTGACCGCGTCAGCCAGTTCTGTATTATCACTCTGGCGAAGATCTGTTACGTGATCCGGGTCAGCCCCTACTTCACCACTTTCTTTTGAGGATATATTGACCTTTCCGCCGCTGTCGATGAGAAATGCATAGCCGGATTTGCCCACCTCCGTATTCATAACCACATCATTGATATCTGTCAAATAGGAGCCTACCCCGGCAACTCCCATGAATTCCTCTCCTTTATAAAAAGGCTTTGCACAGATAATTGCGGAGCCTCCTCCATGGATGTCCTTAATGATATCGGTGAAAATAAGCTTCTGTTCATCCACTGCCTTTTGATACCAGGGACGCAAAAATGCTTCATATGGATTCGGCACATCTGAACCTTCATCAAACTTTGCCGAAGAAATATAATCCGCCATTATTACAATTCCGGATTTCGTAGCGACATAAGTGGATGCCACTACCTCGTCATGGCCATTGATCTGCACCAAAATATCCTTGATATTAGCTATTTTATGTATTTCAGACTGTATATCCGGATCGTTCTTATCCTTAACGGTGGAAGAAAACATCAGTTGGGCCGTCAGGTTTGTATTTCCTTTTACAGGCTCCTGTACAGACCGGTTCGGATATTCATCCGGATTATCGTAAATAGATGTCATAGTATCCGCTATGGTTTCTACGTATGTCTTCGTAAAATTAAATTTTGTTTCGATATATTTGGCTTTTTCCCGGGCAACGTCTGCAATTTTTTGTTTTGCCTGACTGATCAATGCCGCCTTGGCATCATCCCCCGCCTGATGTCCCAGTTCTTTGCTTGTCTGTACCGTGTGGGATTTCATAGAAAGCATTCCATAAACCGTTACCCCACTGATGATAACAATTGCTGCCATTGCTACTAAAATCGTTGCCGCAGTAACCTTTTTCCTGATATTATGCTTCATCATTCCTGCCTCCCATACCGCCCTTTTGCCTTTCCTCATAAAACACTTCCACATATTGGCTCAGATCACGGAATTCTTCCGTTAATACATAATCTTCAAAATTAATCGAAACCTCCAGGGGATTATGCATAACCATAAATTCATTTTCACTGCAGAGAGGCTTAAATCCGGCAAAAAAGAAGCCTTTCTCTTTCAACAGGAAATATGCGTCAACCGCCCCCGGATCGTTTACATTCAGAAATGCATTTATCGTAAAATTCACAAGGCCTCCATACTCTTCTAATATCGTGTCCACATAATCCTTCAGTCCTCCTCCGGTTCTATAGATCGTGATTGCCGCACTGCTCTGCACCCGATCAATGGTCTTCATTACCTGGCAGGCAGCGTGTGGGTTCGACTCACTTCTATTCCCACAGATGCCAGTGCAGTCTCCTGCATTCCACGCCCTATCCTCCGGTACATCCGCCAAACGAAAGGTTACACCCAGCTTTTTATACAGCCATCCGGTAAATCCCTTTTGTTCCGATGGTATATACAGTGTTCCCGCATTGGTTTTATCCTTTGCCAGAATCTGAATCCCCTGTGAGTGCTTGATATTCCTTCGCTTTCCATAGGACTGTTGTATCTTCTCCATATCAAAAACTGAAAAAATAAAGCCGCAGCCGATCAGCCCCCTCATCCGCAATAACCGCTGGGATATCGCGTGAAAAGTAACGGGAAGGGAATAGACCGCTGAACAGGGCATCTCCCGAAGTAAAGTCATGCCATAATCAAACATATGCTCCGCCAGCCCATATCCCCGGTACTTCTTTTTGAATATCTGCGTTGCAATTTCGATCATGCACTCATAGGGAAAAAACTTTTTCAAAATCATTACGCCCGCTACATCATCCATATCCGTCACCGCCACGAGAAACGTAATGATTCCTTCCCTGTGTTCTTCCCGAATGAACTCCGGATTATAAAAATCCCTTTTAAAATAAGTTTCCCCATACTCCTCCCGGATACACTCAATAACGCCCTCAGCATCCCTGTCCGCTAACGTCCGAAAAGAAATTTCCAAACGCTCACCTGTTTCTCTATGATGTACCTGCATCTTTTATCTGCTCCTTTTCCATGTGTACTTAAGGCTTTCACGATAACGTCTAAGGTCATCTAAAAGCTATACAGCCTTAATTACAATCGTCAGATTATTGACGCCAAATGTCCGATTAAACGATACCTGTTCCGCCTTTTTCACAATAAGCCGTATTCCAAGGCTGTCATCATCCAGCAATTTGCCTTTTGCCTGCTCTTTTTTCTTCTCATAATACAGAACAGGATCAAAGATCTTTCCTCCATTTCGCATACGGAGCACTACTGTTCCCGGCATTAAAAAAATGCGGATATCCACAAACTGTGTCTCTTTTTCTTCAAAACAATGGTCGAAAATAATAACCAGCATTTCTTCTAGAGACAAACTAAGCATCATTGCCGTCTTCCCATCCAACTGGTTTTCTTTACAAAAAGTATTGATCTTTATGGAAGCATCCACCGCTTCCTCTACTCTATTGGGTACCGAAAAAGAAAGATATTTTCCTTTGTCCTCAAAGGTTCTGTCCAGTAAATACAGCCCGGAAAATTTGTTATTTCTGATACGCACGAGCCCCACCCACATGAGCATCATAAGAAAAGCCGCTGCTTCCGCAAGGATAAAACAAGACCACACTCCCATTAAAAAACCAGCTTCTGAAAAAAGCATTGCAAAAAGGGTAACAAACCCGAATGCCCTAAAAAATGTAATTACATTTGCCAGCAGATTTCTGCCGGTCGTAAAAAACAAAAAAATAAATATATTGTTTACCATCGACAAAGCCAGGCTAAGCGCATAGCAAATGAGAGCCGCCACAGATAAGGCAAGGACTTCCTCTCCCTGTATCCCAAACATTTGGCAGATTTGCTGTGGAAATATTATTATCACCACCGTTACAGCCAGGATGATTCCGATTCCGCTTTGAAAAGCCATTTTCATCGTAGTCCGGATACTTGTATTATCTTTTTCCCCGTAAAAGACTCCGATCAGGGGCGTAATTGTTTGGGATACTCCTGAGATAACCGCTGTAATAAAACTCCCCACCGTAGCCGTCATAGCAAATGCAGTAATGGCATTGTTTCCAAATGCCCGGAATAAAATCCAGTTTAAAACCATCGTGCGGATAATATTGCAGAAATTATTCAATGCCATGGAACTGCCTGTAACCACAATTTCCTTCATGCTTTTCCACACCAGGAATGGCTTCTGCAACGGAAAACAGCGGCTTGGGAATCTTAAAAACAAAAAACCGGCAATGTCCGCAATCGCCGTACTCAGTACGGAAGCAAATGCCATCCCGCCCATCCCCATATGAAACACCAGCAGGAAAACCAGATCCAACACCACATTCAGAACAGCCATAAGCATAAACATCACGACACCCATCCGGGGACGCCCGCTTACTCTTAAAAAATTAAAGGGATAGTACATCAAAACAACCGACACTCCCCCCGCCATCATAACGAAAGCGTAGTCATACGCCATCTTATATAATTCCCCCTGTGCCCCCAGCCCATGGACAATAGCCGGCAGGAAAGCCAATCCGGGAATTGTAACCAGAAGTCCTGCCACAAGAGATAAAATGAGTGCCAGAGAAGCCATATTATCACAGCTCTTTCGATCCTCTTTGCCAATATAGACCGATGCATTTGCCGCTGCCCCCACACTGATCAGGGACCCCAGTGTCATAAATGTAAAATATACCGGCTTCACCAGATTAAGCGCCGCCAATCCCTTTTCACCTATGAAATTACCAATAATAACACTGTCTATTAAGACCGTAATCGTGGTTCCAAGTAGTGCCAGGATAGATGGAATCAGATAAGTTCGGAAAGTAGAGCGGATAAAAAAGTCATTATTTTTTTCCATATTAATATTTCCTTTTATCAAATATCTAATAACTATTATACAAGAAAGGACCTTCTGCCTATTTACCATTTACCACGAAAGTGTGCTGTTTACCACGTATCAAACGTTTGGAAGACATGCACAAAAAACCGGGCATATATGATAATTAATTATCATATATGCCCGGTCCTAAACTACCGGTTCACAGCTATTAAATTCCACAGCCAGAATCAGATACCAGCTTTTTAATGGATGCTTCCATATTTGCTACTGCTTCCTGTTCTGAAATTTCCTCATTAATTACTCTTTGTATTTCTCTGGGGATTAATTTAGTATAGATTTTATTCTTATGCTTACTGTCATCACTAATTTCCGGGAACCTGCGGCTTCTGCTTTGTTCAAAACTCTTCAGCACATGATTTTTCCATGGCTCAAGGCTGTCCTGTCCTGCCCGTTCATAATATTCCTTTCTAAGTGTTGATCCACCAAGCAGGCACATAGGTATCCCATTCGCATTACTGCAAGCCCACAATAAAAATTTCCCTGCTTCAGCCCGCTGCCTGCCATAAGCGTTCAGTGACAGACTCCAGCCTCCAAGTACCGGAGTTCCTCCCGGTATTAAAGAATAACCCACATTACCTGCCACTTTAGACTTCGTATAATTGTTAATATCACCTGCATCAGAGTTATACAGAATCACCATGGCGCTATTGCCTTTCTTAAACTCATCTGCTATATCAACCCATGAATATTTTTCCTCACCGGAAGTATATTGAAAACTTTTTTTTAAATTCCGCAGTGCTGCAATCGCCTGATTACTGTTAATTACCACCCTGCCTGTTTCATCTATGACCTCTCCTCCATACGCCCAAAGATGGTTCAAATAATTAATTGACGTATATACATTCACACCCTGATTCAAAGAAACACCATATTCCACGGGTGAATGGGGATTATATTTCTTCGTAAAAAATTCTGCTACGGAATTAAATTTTGCCCATGTTTTTGGCGGTTCCAGTTCTTCTCCATACATTCTTTTAAAACGTATTTTGAGCGACTGGTCTTCGAACAGATCTTTTTGGTAAAATAAAAGCTGAAAACCTGACATAAATGGTATGCCATACAATGATTCTACATACATGGCATAACTGCTTAATGTATTTTTGACAAATCCTTCAAAATAAGGCTTGTTCTTTTGATAAAATTCATCCAGATTCTTCACATACCCAGTCTCCACCATACCATCCAGCCATGATATATCCAGCATAAATCCATCATAACTGCTGTCTTTACGTTCTGCATGTTCATACAGCAGCGTTTCCAGCTCATCGTATTTAAATAATTCCAGAGTAACTGCAGCACCGCTCTCTCTTTCATAAACGGGTGCCAGCATCTGAAGGCTTCTTGCGGAAACCCCATCCAGCATGGCGAAGCGCATTTTTGCCTTTGATTTGGAAATGCCATCTCTGTTTGAGTCTATTTGGTCATAAGTTGCATAGACTATCTCTGTAAGAACTTCATGAATGGCTGGATTTTCTATTGCCGTAATCAAACGCTGTGCAGCATTTTTCGCCAGTTCTTCAAACGGTACGGATAACTGTGCCGCATACTCTTCTTCATCTTCAATCCAGTTGCTTTCTTTTATAACAATATTCTGTACATCAGATAATTCAAGCATCTTCTGAGCCTTTTTTATTCCCTGGGCTGTCAGGTCGCTTCCCGCTATCACCGCCTCCAGTTCAGGAAAATCATAATATAACTCAAAAAATGCCTGAAATCCCCGTTCTCTGCTGCTATCTACTGTTTTCACCATAGATTGATTACTATAGTATTTATAGTAGATTTCTAACAGGCCACCCCCTTCCAGCAGGCATTTCTCCATAATGATGCCTACTTTTTGCATTCCCTGTTCCTTTAGCTTGCGCAGTGCCTTTTCAAATGCTTCCCGGTAATCGATCACAATCTGGTCAACTTCCAGGTCCGGGATCACCGTTCTGCCAATGACAACCATAGGGGCCTCAGAGTTTTTTTCAAAGAATTCTCTTTTCTTTTTGATATTTGAATAGAACAGAATTCCTGCCACACCCTGGTTATAGCAGCTTTCTATGGCTCTTTTCTCTATCATTTTATTATTTTTACCAAGTTTTAAAAAAATTTCATAGCCATTACTCTTCAACAGACTCTCTGCTTTTTCCAGAAAAACTGCATACTCCTGCTGCACCACATTGGGCAGAATGATGCCAATCATATTACTTTTGGTGATTTTTAAGTTCCTTGCATTGGCATCCGGGCGGTATGACAGTTGTTCCATTGCCTGTTCCACCCGTTGGATCAAATCCTCATTTATTGTTTTCCCATTGATGACATTCGATACTGTTCCGATAGACACCTGTGCAAGTTTTGCAACATCCTTTATTGTCGACATACTTCTTCCTCCGCGCTGCTTTTCCATATAATTACATTTTATCACAGATAAGCTGTCTTTCACAATAGTACTGTCTTTAAAACATTATTTTCCATTACTTTTTTCCGATATAATCGACCCAGTTCCTCTTCTCCTTCCAAAACCGTTAACTTTAATTTTATTACCTCTTTTTCCCCCGGCATCAAACTATGAGCCTGTTCCCCTTCATTTACTCTCCCATATACATTGGCATTCGTCGGCTCCAGCCCCATTACATAGTCTCCGGATGCAATGGATTTCCACTGTACGAAATTTGGCAGATATGTTTTATTAAATTCTATTAAAAGCCCCAGCTTCAGCCGGGTATTGACAAAAGCTGCAAATGTATCGCCATTTTCATCTCCATACAATTCATGCAGATACACCCGCTCCGGTTCATTATCCCTGGGTTTTTCCATCTTCATCCATGCTTCCATGTTCGTTTTTGCAGCCTCATCCCTTGGCATCATTTTTTTGCTAGGCAGTATAACCTGTGCATTTTCGTCAAGGAACGGATATCCGGCATTTATATGATAAAGCAGCATCATAACTTCCTTCTGATATCCACGATTCTCTATCGTATCGCTGATTTCAATACTTTTTTGCCCGTATATGGTCTTTATTTCTCTTCGCAATACGAGATTTTTCCCAAATATTTCAGCTTCCCGCATCTGTCCTTTTACGCTGATTACATAGCTGCCGTTGAGCCAGTCCGCATCGGCACCTACATGCTCAGCAGGAGCAGAACGGATTCTGCCATGCATCGGATAGGATGCATCTTTATCCTGGCAGGGCAGACAGGTATTTTCCAATCCACAGGTAAACATCATGCCGCCCATAAGATTTTTTCTGCCCTCTTCTCCATGGGTATCATAATCCATCCGCCCTATCAAGCCCTGTTTTGCAAGAAAACAGAAATTAATTCCTTTATAGGATAATGAGCCGATATCCAGACATTTGTCTGTCATTACCTGAAAATGCAGCGCTCCATTTTGGACGTCGAACCCTTTCATGCCATGGGCCCGCCCCTCCTGCCATGCAATCGGACGGACATATGCTAACTGCTGCATGCTTCCTACGTATTTTATCTCATCTTGTTGTTTCATCAGCCGACCTCCTTTTGCGTGTTTACGATTCACCATTATAGTCCTTTACCGCATCTACCAAAGCTGCCAGGTTTGCTGCGGGTACTCCAGGCTGGATATTATGAATCGTATTAAACACAAAACCGCCATTTTTTCCAAATACTTTACAGCATTCAATGACTTCATCATAGACCTGCCCCGGTGTTCCGAAAGGCAATGTTTTCTGAGTATCAACGCCACCTCCCCAGAATACAATATCCTGTCCGTAATTCTCCTTTAACTTTTGTTTCTCCATTCCCCTGGCAGTCCACTGAACAGGGTTAATGATGTCAAACCCCGCATCAATCAATTCGGGCATAAGTCCAAAAATGCTGCCGCAGCTATGTTTAAATGTCTTCCATTTTGTATTCGAATGTATCCAGTCATTTACTGCCCTGTAATAAGGCAGATACAGTTCCCGGAATACTTTGTTGGAGCAAAACGGTCCGTTCTGCGTACCAAAGTCTGTGCCGCATATATATGCTGTCTGAATAGTTTCTCCCAGAACCTGATGCATTTTTTCTAAATTCTGAAGAGCATATTCTAATTGATAGGAAAAGATTTCATGAAGTTCCTCTTGTCTGATTGATGTAGAAATATACCACTCTTCCACATCCCGGATTCCTTTTGGCTCTTTCAGCTGCGGGCCGGGTACCAGCGCAATGTCACCAAAAGCAGTTCCTCCGAGATTTCCCATCACGATCTGGTTTGTATCACCTATTTCTGTCTTCTTGTGTTTTAACCATTCCAGGTCCTGGGCAGATACTGGTCCGAATTCTTCAAAGTTATCTTCTACGTTATAATTATCCTCGTCGAATTCCTTTGTCCTTTTGATATTGTCAAAGTAAAACCCGCCGTTTGGCATATGCCCTGCGGGCGGGTAGTTCATATCTCCGCCAGCATAAATGTATGTACCTCTCTCATCCTCAGATGTCATAAACGCTTCCGCTACCAGCACTTCCTGGCCCCAGGGAGTCTTCCACTCCTTGAATTTGTCCGTCTGCCGAAACCCATACATCGTTCCTGCTCCCCATAGAGGTACCGTCTGTATCCCCATAGCTTCCTTTAAATCTTCATCCAGTACTCCCAGCATTTGTACCGGTTCCAGAATTTTTATTATTCTCTTTTCAAGTCCATAATATTCCCGCATAGCTTCCACAACCGTGCAGTGAATTCCGGTTGTAGGCATTCCCCCGATATCCAGCAATAGCGGTCCTTCTTCATGCTTCATCGCTTTTATGAATTTTTCCTTACCTGTCATATTCCCCTACTCCTTATTTTCTCTTAGACTGATTGACAATATCAAATACAACTGCCAGTAAAAGTACACATCCTTTAATTGTCTTCTGCCAGTCTGTCCCGACCCCTACAATAGACATTCCGTTATTAAGGACACCCATTACCAGTCCACCGATTATTGCCCCGGTTACAGTTCCAATTCCACCGGAAGAAGATGCACCTCCAATAAAGCAGGCTGCAATCGCATCCATTTCAAATCCGTCACCTGCCGTAGGGCTTGCGCAGTTAATTCTGGCTGAATATACAATGCCGGCTATTGCTGCCATCAATCCCATATTTGCAAATACGCCAAATTTAACCCAGCGTATTTTGATCCCCGATAATTCAGATGCTCTTTCATTGCCACCCAATGCATAAATATGCCGTCCAATCACGGTTTTCTGAGTGATAAAAGAATAGATAATGACCAGCACACCTAATATAACCAAGATAAAGGGCGCTCCCTTGAAACGCATAAACCAGTACGCTGCAACAGCAATAACAAGGGATATGATAATCGTAACGGCTATAAATGCCGGTGTTGTACTCGTCTTGAAGCCATATTTAATCTGTTGCTTTCTCTTCGTAATGCTCATTGCGATATATACAATGATCAGCAAAATTCCGATTAACAGAGTCGTGGTATGTAAGCCTTCCGGTCCCCCGATATCCGGGAGATATGCCTGTGCAATATACTGATAGGAATCCGGAAATGGACCCAATGTTTTTCCGGCTGTAATAACAAGAGTTAATCCCCGGAAAATCAGCATTCCTGCAAGTGTTGCAATAAAAGCAGGTACCCTTACAAATGCGATCCAGAATCCCTGAATGGCACCGATCAGCAAACCAATAACCAGACCAAAGATAATTGCCACACCTACGGGAAAAGTTCCGGTTCCCACCATCATCTTCCCCATAATTGCTCCCACAAATGCCATAATAGCACCTACCGAAAGGTCAATATCTCCGGTCAGGATAACCGGCAGCATTCCAACTGCCAATATGAGAATATATCCATTCTGCATAATCAATTTTGCAATATTCATAGGAGCAAGCAACACTCCCTTTGTCAGAATCTGAAAAATAATCGTTATGACAACCAGTGCAATAATCATTCCATATTTTGCAAAGTCTAAATGAAAGGCTTTCTTCTTATTCATTTTCAGTCCTCCTGTCGCTCTGCACAATAATTCTCATTATCTTTTCCTGGCTGGCATCATTCTTATCATATTCTCCAATAATCCGGCCCTCGTTCATTACATAGATCCGATCACTAATGCCAAGTACCTCCGGCAGTTCCGAAGAAATAACAATGATACATTTTCCCTGTGCAGCAAGTTCATTAATTATAGTATAGATTTCATACTTCGCCCCCACATCAATTCCTCTGGTAGGCTCATCTAATATCAGCAGTTCCGGATTTGCATATATCAACCGGGCGAGTAATACCTTTTGCTGATTGCCTCCGGACAGATGATTAGTCTGCTGTGAAATGCCAGGTGCCTTGATTGACATCTTTTTCATATATTCTTCGGCAACCCGCACTTCTTCATTTTCGTTTATCACGCCTTTTGTGGATAATTTTTTCAGACTGGGAAGGGAAATATTCTTGCGTATGTCATCATACAAAAGTAATCCCAGCGCTTTCCTGTCTTCCGTCAGATAAGCTATCCCATTTTGCATGGCTCCTGTTACATTTTTTGTTTCAATTTCCTTATTATCTTTTCTTACAGTTCCGGAAATATTGGAACCATACATTCTTCCAAACAGGCTCATGGCGAACTCAGTCCGCCCTGCGCCCATTAGCCCGGCTATTCCGACTACCTCCCCTTCCCTGATTTTTATATTCACGTGATCGATCACTACTGTGTCTTTATATTCCGGTGAGTGTACAGTCCAATCCTTTATTTCAAATCGGACACCTCCAATTGGATTAGAACGTTTCGGATATAAATCCTTCAATTCTCTGCCAACCATCCCTCTTATAATACGGTCTTCCGTAATTTCCCCGGATTCCTTTGACAAAGTTTCTACTGTCATGCCATCTCTTAAAACTGTAATATCATCCGCTACTTTCCTCACTTCCGGCAGCTTATGGGATATGATAATGCTGGTCATTCCATGCTCTTCTTTAAGTTTCATAATTAACTGCAGAAGTTTTTCACTGTCATCTTCGTTTAATGCAGCTGTGGGTTCATCCAGAATCAGCAGCTTGACTTTTTTGGAAAGCGCTTTCGCAATCTCTACCAACTGCTGTTTTCCCACCCCAATCTGATTAACCAGGCGTTCCGGATTCTCTTTGAGGCCAACAACTTCCATAAGTTTTAATGCTTCAAACCGGGTCTTATACCAGTCAATTCTGCCTTGCCTTTTTTGTTCATTACCCATAAAAATATTTTCCATAATGGATAACTGGGGAATCAGTGCCAGTTCCTGATGAATAATAACGATACCTTCACGCTCACTATCCTTTACGTTTTTAAACCTGCACTCATTTCCTTCATATAATATCTTCCCGTTGTAAGTTCCAAATCCATAGACCCCGCTTAAAACCTTCATTAATGTAGATTTTCCGGCACCATTTTCACCAACTAAGGCATGAATAGTCTTTGTCCGTACTTTAAGATTCACATGATCCAATGCTTTTACACCCGGAAATTCTTTTATGATATTCTGCATCTCTAAAATTACATGTTCCATCCTGTCACTCCTCACCGGTATCTGCTATTTACTGAAGGTCAGCCTCTGCATAATATCCTGAGTCTATCAGTTTTTCTTTATAATTATCTTTTGTTACAGCAATTGGCTCCAGACAATATGCCGGTACAACTTTAGCTCCGTTATCATAAGTGTCCGTATTATTGTATTCCGGCGTTCCGCCTTTCACAAAAGTATCCGCCATACCTGCAACCACTTCAGCCAGAGCTCTGGTATCTTTGAATACTGACATTGACTGCTCTCCTGCTGCAATCGCTTTAACATTAGAAAGATCACAATCCTGACCGGTAATAACCGGCATTGGATATTCCTGCGTACCATAGCCTGCGATTTTCAGAGCTCCGATTGCTCCTAAAGCGGTAGAATCGTTAGAACATAGTACCGCATCTACCTTTTTATCTGTATAATAAGCAGTAAGGATATTGTCCATACGTGACTGTGCAACACTCGTTTCCCATGCGTCTGTAGCACATTGCTCCCTGGAAGTCTGTCCTGACTGTACTGTTAACTGTCCACTTTCAATATAAGGATTTAATACATCCATGGCACCATTCAGAAAATAAGATGCATTATCATCATCTAAAGATCCGGCTACAATTTCTAAATTAAAACTTTCTTTTGTATTTTTCAAATCCAGTTTATTAACAATAAACTCACCTTGTAATTCACCAACTCTGCTATTGTCAAATGTAGCCACACAGTCAACGTCACCGGTTCCTGTAATGAACCTGTCATGAGCAATTACCTTGACTCCATTTTCATGTGCCTCTGAAAGTACCGCTGACAATGCCCCTCCATCCACAGGTGCAATAATTAATACCTTTGCTCCTGTTGTAATCATATTTTCGATCTGGGACACCTGTGTCTGCACTTCATTATCAGCATATTGCAGATCCACTTTATATCCTTTTTCACTTAGAAACTTCTGAAGATTATCACCGTCCTGGTTCCATCTTTGCAGAGATTGTGTCGGCATCGACACCCCAATTAATACGTCACCCGCATCTGCTGTATCTACTGCATCTGAGGAATCTGCTGTTCCTGTTGTACCAGCTGTTTCTGACACATCCGCCTGTGCACTTTCTGCCGCCTTAGTTTCTTCTTTACCCTCAGAAGCAGTTGTCGTTTTTGTTTCTACTGATGACGTTTCACTAGCGCAGCCTGCCAATGATGCACTTGCCATTACTACCATTCCCATAAATAATGCCGTTGTTCTTTTGTTCATCTGAATACCTCCCAATATTTTATAGATTCATAAATACTTTCATGAATCGTTTCATATGACTTTTAAATCATATCACGTCTCTATATATATTTCAATATCTTTATTTATTTTTGTTAATATTCATTATAATTATCATTTTTTTTTAGTAGTATTTAACAAAAACTATATTTTGTATTAAGATACTTGCGGATATATTAAAAACCCAGACATGTATGATAAATGGTTCTCATATATGCCTGGGTATAGATAGCTGGTAGCTATCTGCTATTCTATTAAGTCAGTCTTTCCTGTTTCTGCTATGCAGTCCTCTTTGTGAATGCTAAACTTTACTGTACTTCTATCGTTGCACTCACTATTGCCTTTTCCTTCATGCTTCCCATATCTTTTTCTTTCATGGTATCTATTCCATTTTCTCCAATAAATACTTGTAATTGAATGATTTCATTATTTTGAACTGCAAAAGTTGCACTCCTTTCACTTTGGGAAATTGGCATAAGTCTATTTCCATCCTGCGTAAACACGGATACACCAAAATCTTCATAGATTTTATCCATTAAATAATCGTCATAGAGAACCTCACTTTCCCCCTGCTCCTGGATTTCTTTATTTTTCTCCCCCCACAACTCTTCAAATTCCTTTTTTGTAATTTCAGAATCTTTTCTGGTTGTATATGGTGCCGTTGTCAAAACTTTCACCTGATATGGTGTAACAATAACCTGATCTATGGAAAATCCCTTTTCATTTTTTTCATTCACATCTATTACCTGGATATCTGTTTCATCTGCCTGAACAGGTATATCAATATTCCAGGCTCCAATAATGGTATTTGCAGCGCCTTCATTTTCCAGCATTTCCGGCGTAAATTCCTTATTGTCAAAACCGATCTGCGTCATCTGCAAAGACAGAGTATCCTCCGTAATCCTCCCATCATCAGGTAGATCCAGTTTCATCATTCCGATAAATTCTGTATCAGAAACTACTTTTCCTTCCATCGAATTATTGAGGAAAGGAATTTCTGAACCATATGAATTGACCAGCCAGACCCCCTGAATATACAAAGTCTGTGCTGTTGTTTTATCATCTGCTGTATAATGGCTGGGCATACTATTAAACCCGCCATTCTCTGACCTCACATCTAATGTGAGATAAATTGAATAGCCATCACTGTATATTTCGGAAGCTGTCATAGTAACTCCATTATCTTCTACTGAAAATTGCGTATTCACAGGCATTCCCGTACTTTCATCCTCTGTAGTCAGTAGATTATCCTTTTTAGAATAGTTTCCGGAAAAAGTAACATCCTGTTCCACCCGGTCAAAAATAGCACCTATGATAGGAATCTTTGCTGCCAATGCCGGATTGCTTGCGCACAGCAAGATGCCCCCTGCCAGCACTGCCGCAGTCACGGTCAACCCCTTTTTAATTGCCGGGAACCTACCTCCTGTCTTCTTTCTGCCCTCTTTATTTTTAACTGATTTTCTGCCTGCCCCAATCTGCTTATAAATATCCTGAAGCCTTCGGTTCACTATTTCTGAAGGCTCATAGTCTTTCCCCAAGGTTTCTCTCATTTCCTGTTCCGTATAATTTCTATCCATAAATGGCTCCTCCTCATAAACTTTCGACGATTGTTTTACGCAGCCTGTCTCTGGTACGTCTCAACTTGCTTCGTATTGTATTTTCATTCATATCCAGGATCAAGCTAATCTCTTTCACCGTAAACTGCTCCCCGTAATATAAAAGTAAAATCATCCTGCAGTCTTCCGGGAATGCATTCAGCATTTCCTGGAATTCTACAAATTCCAGTTCCTGGTCTATGTAATTAATTTCCGGGAAAAACTCAATTACCTCACATCGTTTTCTTTCCCGGATGCGCATATTGCAATGATTAATAAGAATTCGGATCAGCCACGTTTTGAAATACCCCGGGTTCTTTAAGCTTCCGATATGTTCGAATGCCGACAGCACACTGTCTGCAATGGCATCCGCCACATCCTCCTCGCTCAGAAAAAATCCTTTTGCAACCTTATACATACTGCTTTTACTCTGTTCAATCAGGGTCACAAAGGCATCTGCATCACCTCTTTGTGCCTTCTTCACTAGAAAATCCAAATTATTACCTCCTTTCCGCGTTTTCATTATTTTGATTTATCGGTTCATATATATTAGATGGAGATTGGGAGGGATATTGTGCATGAAAATAAAATTTTATTTTGGGTCGGAAAAAGGCCGCAGCCATTATAGGCTACAGCCGGGTTATAAATAAATCTACAATATTTTAGGTTGATGCAGTATAATATGAATTTTTTTACCATAAACTGCTTTTTCATATGTATTAATAAATGCTTCTCTGTTTTTAATAATTTTATCTTTATCATATATAAAAAAGTAAATAATTTTTGCATGATAATGTACCATATCTGATGCGATTTCTTCCATTAGCTTTTTTTGATTCATACTTGTGTTTGAACATTTAATTTCAACTACTGTATCTAAGTTTGGAATCCAGATATCACTCCTTACCATAGCATATCCTGTGTCTTCACAGACTTCAGTTCTGGCATTGGTAAAAAACAACCTAATAATTGAAAATAGAATATGTTGCACATCATATTCATTTCCCATTCTTAATTCATTGAGCTGTTCTCTTTTTATTGTAGCTCTTTTATTTGGCTCTTTTTCATAAAATGTTTCAACAAATAAATAAAACTGATCTAATATCTTGTATAACAATTCATGCCCTATAGTTTCGTCTATTTCATGGTGAATGTGAATGTTTTTCTCCTTGCTGTTTTCTGATATTTCCTTTAAATAATCTATAACTCTGTTTTTTGCCTCTATCATATTTTTCTCTGAATCATAATTAGAAAAATCATTTATCATAAACTCCGCTTTTTTCTTAATGCTCTTGCGTATCTCCGATGACAAATTTTCTTTTTCACAGATGTTTAATATATTTTCAATTGATTTTTTATACTCCTCTATCGTAGTAATTTCTAACAATGATCCTATTTCATTTTTCCATATTCCCATCATCTTCTCCCCCATCTTAAATAGAATAAAAATAAAGGATCTAAAATATAGACTTTACCGTCTTTCCATTCTAATACCCGGTAAATATCTTCTCTTTCAGCCAGTATACTTTGAAGTTTACCTAGATGGTCTTTCACCGCCTGCTTATCCGGTTTCTCCCCTCCAACTTGAATCAAGCAATCTATTCTTTCTTTGATTAGATCAAAATCCAATTCCATAATAGGTGGGTTCTTAGCCAGCGATTCAACGATCAAAGCATACAAATCCATTTCTTCTCCAACAGTAGTTCTAAAAATCTTACGTTTTTTACCTCTTGGATTAGGACCCTTACACATCACATCTACCACATTTTTATATTCAAAGTTCACAGTAGTAAAACGATATGCCGTCTCCAATATATCTTCTCCCACATTATCCACCATTTCTTCTTTATCTTCCAATAAAGTGCAGATACTTAGGCATATATATTGCATTAGCTGCGGTGAAGTCAGACTTTCAATAGCAATTTTGTTCGCAATATCTTCCGTAATTTCCATATGCAGTTCTTTAAACCCTTTTATAGCGATCTCCTTTAATTCTTCTCTTTTCCAAGTATCAATATTTATTAAACTTAATCGTCCTGATAAATCAGCATTTTGTCTGATTGCATCGTCTGCCCTGTGGGGCAAAGAAACTACAACTGCTTTAAATTCTCTTCTAATAGCATCTTTTAATTGCTGGGCTATCTTAAGCTGCATTTCTTTGGCTGCATAATGAAAATCATCTAATACAAGAACCTTTCCTTTTTCCCTATAAAATTCAATTACTTTATCTTTCGTAAGCGTATACTTTTCTAACTTTTCGTACTGCTCTTCGCTACTGCCACCCATTAATTTTTTACCTTTTGTAAATTCTCCGGCATAGGGTAGCTCTGCCTTTGCGGCAACAACTTCCCAAAAAGTTTTATCATCATAAAAATCAGCACCGGACACCTCCACAATATTGTCAAATCCGATTACTTTCTCACATAAAATAGTTTTGCCCATTTTTGACGGACCCACAATGGACGTTAAACATCCCGAAACCTTTAATGCTTGTCTCAATCTTAATTCATAGGATATATTCGGTGTTTCAAATTCTCTGGACACATATGTATGATTTGGAAATGCTCCTGGTTTAAATACTTCTTCCGATTTTAAATTCTGTAACTTTAACATAAAAATACACCTCCAGCGTATATTATCCAATTTTTAATGATTATAACATAATTTTAACCATTTTAATATAATTTAAAGCAATTTAATCTTATTTACAAAAAAAATTTCGTACCATGAACGTTATCATGATACGAAATTTATAAACACCTCTTTTTTGAATTTAAATTTCTTTATTACCATATTTCTTTTTTTACTTCATTAATTTATTACTATTGTTAATTATTTTTTAATTCACTTCTTCAACACAACCGTACCAAACGGACCAATCCCTCCATCCGCTTCCCAATTACCTGCTAACACCGCAAACCCATCGGGCAGTTCCAGCTTCACACTCTCAGAATTATAATTCTGCACAAACAGATACACTGACGTATCCGAGTTTCGTGCAGTAACCTCAATTCCTTTTGGCACTTTCTTCATAAACTTTGTAAGCTTCACTTCTTCCCCGATGTGGCTGCATAATTCACTGCAGAAATCCTGCTCAGCGTCCGTACACACATAGTAGGCTTTGCCTTTACCGAACTGGTTGCAGGTCAGTGCCGGATATCCCTTATAGAAATCCTGTTCATATACAGCCAGTACTTCCGCCGTTGACACTTTCACCAGGTCGCATAGATGTCGGCACTCATATGTTCCTTCCCCCAGAGTTTCTTTTTGCCCGGTTATCTGAATCCGATTCGTTTCATGATCATACAACCCGTCAATTTCCATACTGCGCAGTCCCAGTACATCCATCAATCCATAAGGTGTGCCGCCAAGATAACACCGGTCTGTTTCATCTACAATTCCGGACCAGAAAGTCATGATAAAATGACCGCCATTTTCCACAAATCTGCGGATTTTATCCGCAAAGTCTTCCCTGTACAGATAGAGCATTGGTGCTGCTACCACTTTATAACCGTCCAGATTCTGCCCGCTGCCGATTACGTCCACATTTACTCCCTGTTCCCTAAATGCACGGTAATATTTCTGAACGGTTTCTTTATAATAAAGCCCCTGGTTTCTGGGACCCTGGGCATCTTCCATCGCCCATTTATTTTCCCAGTCATAGATAACCGCTGCTTCAGAAACTGTATCCGTACTGCAGGTTTCCTTGATTTCTTCCAGTGTGTTTCCCACATCTGTCACCTCACGGAACACTCTGGTATCATTCCCGCCATAATGATCAATCACGGCACCATGAAATTTCTCGGATGCCCCGCGGCTCTGACGGATCTGGAAATAAAGCACGCTGTCCGAACCATGGGCAACTGCCTGAAGTGACGAGAGCTGATGCATCCCTGGTTTTTTCAGTTTGCTCACCTTCTGCCAGTTGGTTGCACTGGGACAGGACTCCATCAATAAAAATGGTTTCTTTTGCACACAGCGCAGCAGATCGTGCATCATTGCAGTATCCATAGCGGTTACAGATTCATCTGCCTTATGCCATGTAGGATAAGAATCCCAGGAAAGGACATCCACCACGTCGTTAAACTTAGCATAATCCAGTTCATTATAATAGTACATACAATTAACTGTTGTAGGAATCTTTGAACCTGTCTGACGGATTGCCGCCGCCTCCGCTTTTATGAAATCGATAGTCTGATGGGTAACGAACCGCTTCCAGTCCAGATTCAGTCCATGAAGCTGCATCTCTCCCCTTGGTGAAGGGCTTTCGATCTGGTCAAAATCCTGATAAATATGGCTCCAAAAGGTAGTGCTCCACCGGCGGTTTAATTCATCGATTGTCTTATATTTCTCCTGAAGCCAGTTTCTAAATGCTTCCTGGCAGAGCGGACAGTGGCAGTCCCCTCCATATTCATTTGATAAATGCCACAGTATCACACCGGGATGAGCACCGAAGCGTTTTCCCAGTTCCTGATTCATGATACTTACTTTTTCACGGTAAACCGGGGACGTGTAGCAGTGATTGTGGCGTCCGCCAAACAGATTGCGCTGACGGTTCCCATCCACCCTGAGTACCTCGGGATATTTGTCTGCCATCCATTTGGGCCTTGCGCCGGAAGGAGTTGCCAGAATAACACTGATTCCATTCTCATACAAGCGGTCAATGATATCCTCCATCCACTGAAAATGGAAGACGCCTTCTTCCGGTTCCAGTACCGCCCAGGAAAATACTCCCAGGGTAACGGTATTTATCTTCGCTTCCTTCATATACTCAATGTCTTTTTCCAGAATCCCGGGATCGTCCAGCCACTGTTCCGGGTTGTAGTCCCCGCCATGCAAAAGTCCTTCTATGTTAAAATTCATCAATTTTATTCCCCTTCCTTTGTATGTAATGTCTAAAACAATATTAACCTTAGATACATGGAAGCGTCAATACATTTTTTTATCGTCACGTTTATACATTTTTATTATTCTATTTTTATTATTCCATTTTTATTATTCCATTTTTATGTTATTCCATTATTACTGTAACCGGTAAACATAATTGGGCATCACATTGTGTTCATCAGGAACAATTGCATTTGCTGCATACTGCACCTTTCCCCCGCCCAATTCCCGCAGCGTCAGCTCATGGGTAAACGCCCGGTCATTACTTTTCTCCAGGCAGATCACATCTATGGTTAGCGTTACCGTACCATCTGAATTTTTTTTCACCGCTGTTACATCCGGGTCCATATAAGGCATTGCAACACAATTATTGTTGGAGCGAATTTCCTGCCAGGGATAAGCATCTCTCTTTTGTTCAAACATCGCAGCTTTTCTCAGATCCTCCTTTGTAATGGAAAAGTAACTCTGAATGACGTTTTCAAATAAATCAGCAGGAATGTACCTGTTTTCATTTGATGGATCAATGGGAAACTGGTCTTTTTCCAGCCGTTTGCCTTCTTTTAAATTATATAAGTTTTCAAACAGGTCATTAAAGCTCAGCTTTGAATAATCCGTCTCTGACCAATTGCTGATCATCAGATTATTACCTCCATAATTGATGGGTTCCACATATTTTTTCTGATAAGACAGACAATTTTCATCCACTGGTTTTACACGGATCATGCGGTATCCATTTCCACTCGCCCAGACTGCATAATCATCCCGGAAAATAAAGTTTTCTTTCTCCGTAAATTTCCATTCCACGAGAGGTGTTATTTTCATCTCATATACGTCAGGATTCCCTTCTAAATCCAGATTGACAGAAGCGGATAACAGATATTTTCCGGTGTGGTCCATATAGAATTCATAGCGGTAAAACCCTCCATTCTGCCGTATGCGGTAAATGGTAACAGATGCAGCTTCTCCCTTTTGGATCTTTTCCCAGAAGCTATAAAACGCTTTGGTATTTTCCAGACTGCACCTGCCAGCAGTATCGCTTACAGTAATTCCTCTTTTGCCAATCTTCTTTACGATTTCACTGACAGCCTCTTCTGAAATCTGCTTATCTGCCTGAACAATATCAGACGGCTGTTTATCCGTATTAAGATAGGTTTCTTTATAAATGCCGGCAACCTCCAGACACTCTTCCTTCACCCGGTCTGAGACTTCCTTAGAGATACTTCCCTCCATATTCTGAGCCAGAAGATACTCTCCCTTCTGATTTGGTGCGGCATAAAAGACACCTATTATAACCATACAGCATAAAATTCCGGTTACAATTACTATCTTTTTCATCCGGTCTTTCTCCTTCCATCGGTATTCCTAATATTCTTTTTATTCTGCTGAAAAATAATAATCCAAAACAATCTTATCCTTCTCCACAACATAGGTGCTTCCACCGGTTTCTTTTACATCTTCCACCATGCTGATTAACAGGACGGGCTTACTGGAAGCAGGATCCGGAGTCAATACACCAAACCATCCCAGTTCCGTACCTGTCGTATCAGATACGTCTGCCTTGATTTCCGCAGTTCCTGTTTTCCCTGCTAAAATAGTGGAATCTATTTTTGCCGCCCTGCCTGTACCTTCCGGCGAGGATATTACTTTTTCCATAGCGTTTTCCACCCTGTCCGCCGTTTCCTTTGAAAATGCCTGGGGAAGCCACACCTGAGGCTCTGGTGAATCCTTGTACTGAAGATAAGGCTTTATGACATTTCCATCATTACAAAATGCCGTATACAATGCCGCAAGATGCAGCGGGTTAATTAAAATCTGTCCCTGGCCATAGCCGCTGTCGGCAAGCAGTACCTCTGATTCTATTTTCTCTGTATTGGAATACTGGGATTGTGCCATGGTAATCTCAAAAGGCATTTCCTGATTAAATCCCAGTTTGTCCAGCTGGCTTTCCAACTGATCTGCCCCAATCTTAAGTGCTGCTTTTGCAAAATATATATTATCGGAATAGATCATTGCATTTTCTAATGTGACTGGTTCATATGCATGTAAAGTAGTTACATGATAATCTCCCCAGCTTGTGTCTTTCTGCCAGCTAAGCCCTTCATTTCCAAAGTCCTCATCCGGGTTAACCGCCCCTGTTTCCAGCCCTATTCCGGCGATTACCGGCTTAAAGGATGAACCCGGGCAAAGTACCTGACGGAACCGGTTATACAAAGGATTCCTTTTATCGTCGTTTAATTCCTTCCACTTCTTATCCGACATGCCTTTTATGAAATCATTACTGTCAAAAGTCGGCGTGCTGACAAGGGCCAGCACCTCCCCGGTATACGGATTCATTGCAACAGAACAGCTTTTGTCATCTTTAAATTGCTCATACAGACTTTCCTGAAGCCCGGCATCAATCGTCAGCCTAATATTTTCTCCGTCTTTTTTTGGTATGGATGCAATCACCGCTTTCGTCTTCCCGTTTTCATTTTCAATTACAATCTCATATCCGTCCTGACCCTTTAATTCTTTTTCATACAAGCCTTCCATTCCGCTTTTTCCAATTACACTGTTTTCACTGTATCCTTCATTCGGGTGTTCTTCCAGGTCTTCAGCCGTTACATTCTGAATATATCCGGTCAAATGGGATGCCCCCTTTCCAAGAGGATAACTTCTCACAACCGTATCCGATATCAAAACCCCGGGTATCATAATCAGTTCATCCTGAACCTCTTTAATTTTCATAACCTGATCCGGCGGGGAAGCAGACATCAGATCCGTCTCTAACACCTTATCCAATACGGCAATCGGTACCAGTGAATCTCCTTTTACCCAGGTCGCATCCAGCTTTGTCTTGATGGATTCCACGGTAGTATCCAGAAGTTTTGCCAGCCTGATCAGATCATTGCCGGCATCTTCACTCATTTTTCCTGGTACCAGTCCTATGGATACCGCTGTTCCTTCCCCGGCAAGCATTTTTCCATTTCTGTCTGTGATCTCTCCACGCCTGCTTTCCACTACAGATACCCTTACCTTATCCTTCGCCGTCAGCTCTGGGAAAATCAGGCTGTCATTCCATTCCAGTACATATCCCCTCCCCTGCTCTTTGGTAAATACCGCCTGGTTTTCAAACTGCACTTCTCCGGCAGAGCTCTTCATAGCCTGTTGATAACTCACAGTTACCTGCCCCTGGTCTTCCTCCGTATCCAGTATGCTGACCCTGATATCCTCTGCTTCCATTCCCTGATAAATATTTTTATTCCTTTCCGTAAAATATTTTTCGGAATAGCTCTCTTTGCTTTGCCCGCTTATCATGCTGTACATGGTTTGATATTCTGATTTCTCTATATAGGACATATATTTCTGAAGCAGTTGATCAGGCTCTTCTCCCCTGCCGGTTAATTGCTTCAAAAGAGATTCCGGTCCCTTATATCCCTGTGATCTCAGATACATATATCCCGTTGTGATAATCACTCCGGCCACAACAACAGCCAAAAACGCAATGACAGCGATATTCTTTTTCTTCATTTCACATCCTCCTTACAATTCATATTTATTACATTTGTAATATTTAATTACAAAAATTTTTATTTATATATTACATCTGTAGGATTTTAAAGTCAAGTACTTTTCTCATTTACCATGATTTTCATAACTCAAAATATAATCTTTAAATTTTGTCATGATTTCATGTCCGCCCAGGGTCTTCCACTTTACAATACACAAGCAGATTAAAAGCAGATTTGTCTTTTATGCCATACCTGCCACGTTAAATTATGCCGGAAATGTCCGTACTTTCTTCAATAAAGAGTTTAAAACACATACAAAATCTGCATTTCAATACAAATCTGATCCGTATTTTATAAAATCATATATAATGATAATTATGTTTCTATTTCTAAAAGGAAAACTATAGAAAAACCGATTAAAAGTCTAAACAACAACAAAAGGAGAGAATATGAAAAAGAACTTATGGAAATACGGCTGTACTCTATTAGCAGGCAGTATCCTGATTCTAAACATAACAGGATGCGGAAAGGTAACTGCAGAATCACTTATGAACTCCATGTCAGAAAACATGTCAAAAGTAAATGATTATAAAATTGATATGTCGGCAGATCTAAACGCCAGCGGATCCATGAGCGGAGTTACGCTGGATGTCCAGGCAGGTCTGGATATAGCACTTCAGCTAAATGTGGAGCCACAGATACTGTATGCTGATGGTAATATTTGGTTCAAAACACTGGGTATGGAGCAGAAAATAGATGTTGCGTCTTACTCCATGAAAGAAGATCCGGATATCATCAATTATTTTCAAATCGGAAAATCAGAATGGAAAAGGAACTCCATTACCAATCCGGAAAATGACCCTGACGTAAATATATATAATGAACTCACAGATTTGTCGGTTAATTTAGAACTGGAGGATCATACATCCCAGCTGGAAGACATAGAATGTTACAAACTCAAAGGTCTTTTAGATACGAATGCCTTGCGTAAAATGGCAGATTCACTATATGATCAGTTCGATGAAGCTGCCAATATTTATAAAGATGTTAACTGGGCGGAAATCGAAATACCTATAGAATTCTACGTTTCCAAAAAAGAAAAAATGCCGGTTAAAATAAGTGTGGAGTTAAAACCATTATTGATGGGTCTGATGAAATCTATTGATGACCAGAAAGACCTAAGCATAAATTGTGATCATTTAACATTAAACTTTATTTATAGTTCTTTCGGAGAAATTGGTACGATTTCCCTCCCACAGGAAATTAAAGATATTCAGACAGAAAAGACTTCGGAAGCCATGAATTCGGAAACAGAAAATATTACAACAAAAACAATATAAATTTATGAAAATAGCAGAAGGCAAATATGTTCTTCTGCTTTTCTATCTCTATTTGCACATTTTATGTTATAAAATGTGCATTTCAATACACTCCCGATCCGATCACAAATAAATCATATATAATGACTATCATGTGTTCTTTCTGTCTTAAGAATACAATCACCCATTGAAAAGGGAAAGACAAAGGAGAAAAAAAGTATGAAAAAGAAATTTGTAAGGTATAGCTGTGCTGTATTGGGAAGCAGTATTTTGATTTTAAGCGTGACAGGATGCGGTAAAGCAACATCCGAATCACTTCTAAAATCCATGTCCGAAAATATGTCGAAAGCAGAAAACTATAAAATAGACATGCTTATGGATTTGAAAGCCGGCGGCACTGTTCAGGGAATTTCGGTCGATGTTACCATGAATATGGATATGGGAATGAAGGTAAACACAGATCCCGAAATCATACATGCCGAAGGGCGTATGGCTTTGGGAATGCTTGGTATGGATCAGACATCTCCACTAGAAGTATATACGGTCCGGGACGGTGATAACACAATTTCGTACACCAAAACAGGGGAAGAGGGCTGGACAAAAGAAGTACAAGAAAATCTGGATAAAAGCCTGAATGCTTATGAATTTAAAGAGTTTGAAAAACTGGCAGCAAGTCTGGAATTGGAAAAGAATACAACTGATCTGGAAGGTGTTGAATGCTATGCATTAAAAGGTGTGCTGGACGGCGAAGCATTGAGCACAATTCTGGACTCTGCATTAAGTGCAATGAACGATTCTGCGGAGATCATGGGGGATGCAGATTGGGCAGCTATTAAAATTCCGGTAGAATTTTATATTGCAAAAAAAGATTCCATGCCGGTAAAAATGACGCTTGATTTGCAGACTATGATGTTAGAAGCCATGAAATCAGCGGGTGCACAGGAAGATGTAGAATTCAACTGTGAATCATGCACTTTTGATCTTAAATTTGGGTCTTTTGGCGAAGTTGAAACCATTACGCTTCCGGATGATGTCAAAAACTCTGCCATAGAAAAACCTGCAGACAGCGCAGCTTAAAGCGTATTTTTAAACAGATTTTACAAGCTGTACTTTCCATTTACCGGGAAGACGCAGGATGATCTGTTTAAAATGTTCATTTTCTGTAATCAATGTAACCGCAGCAGATAAAACAGGGTGTAATCTTCACACTTTTATTGTTTTGTTACAAAAAAACAGCCATTTAGTACAAACATGTTCTAACTGTTTCTAATTTGTGTATAATAGTTATTGCTTAGTATTACATGATTCCCATCCCGCAGCTCCCACAAGCTGCGGCGGGTACTCCCAACAATATAATATTTTCTAAATCCTATATAATTTTATTGATAAAACAGAATCTTATCTGATCTGAAATTCCAGCTTCACAGCATCCAGCTCTTCTCCCTTAACCCTTTATCTCTTAACGTATTTTTAACCTAACAGACCATAACGCTTAAATTCGGGGCTAATCCCTGTCTATTTTCTAACTGCTGCGATGTGGTCAATCGACGTATCCGCTGCGCCTCATTCCTCCGCCTTGCAAACGCTTTGTAGCTGGGGGGTAGTGTTCGGAAAGTAGTAAGCTATCTTACCAACCAAAACAACTTGAAAATCTACATTTATTCCCCTATAATAATGTACATAAACTATTACAAAGAAAAAAATAGCTTAAGCTTTAAAAGTGATCCAATTGCTCCATACAACCACTAAATGGAAAAAAGCATAAGTTATCATAAGGAGAAGTGAATTATGAAATGTGTAATCTGTGGAAACGAGAAAAGTATTTTTTCAGTAATTGGTCTAGACGGCAGCATCTGCAGCAGATGCAACGAACACCTTAATATGTATACCTACGATAATCCGGCTGTTGCAAAAGCTTATTTTGACAAAGTGGCAGAAATCAACGAATTAGGACCAGATACAAAACGCTTTCTGGAACTCAAATACCGGGAACATCAAAGTGATATATCCGAATTTGATGTTGAAAATGCGAAAAAAAATATTTCACTGGAAACGCCTTTGGATACTTGTTACGAAAGTACTTGCAAAGAAGAAAATGTATCACGAAAATCTTCCCATCGGAATCCGGAATCTGAATTACATAATTCCCATGATTGCAGTCTTGAATATAAAGCATTTCATCGCGAATTAGCTAATATAGAAAAAAAACTGGAAGACCAGTATAATAATGTAAGAACCATAAAAAATATACTGATATTCTTTGCAATTATAACTGGAATCGGATTAGTCTGTACATTTATTTATGTTGCCCAGCTGATAAGCGCTATAAATAAAGTATTTTAATTCCAAAAACATTCTATGCCAGAAAACTTACCTTTTAATACAAACATTACCACAACGCTCTGACAATCGTATATAATAAATCTTGAATTTCGTTATTCACAATGTCGGCTCCGCAGCCTCCTCCAACGCTGCGGAGTAACTCCATTTTGCCTGGCTCCGGGGTTATATCAGGAGCCGGTGTATCGTAAAGATCAAAACCCGTTTATAATCTCCAGGAGGTTTCCGTGAAATTTAATCCCCCCAGACTACTGACAAAAGAAAACTGTTCCAATCATAAAATCGAATATTTTGCTTCCGCATTTATAAAACATTATTCCTTTAAAGAAAATTTTGACTACTCGGTCCAAAGCCTTTCCCAGCTGGATCATATCCTGAAAACAATGCCGCCATATGCCAAATTTAATCCGGCGTTCCGGCAAAATACCAGGGTTTTATTTGGCTGCTATATTCTGGAAACAGCCAGACGCTCTTTCGGCGGAAGATATAAGTGGTGGGAGATAAAAGAATTACCCATACTTCTTTCCGGTGAACCCCAAAACGCTATCGGTATTGCACCCTTTGATAAAGTGTTAGAAAGAATGGTTTCTGACGTAACCGAATCGATCCCGGAATTCTTTCAAATATATGTAGACATGATGGAGAAATCAAAAACCGAAAGCCGCCTTTCTTTTATTATCTACTGATAGTTCATCAAAGAAACTGGTAACACAAAAACTGCATTTCAATACATTCGTGAACAAAAAGCCGATGTAATTATATATAATAATTGAGTAATAAACTTCTTTATCATTTTAACTCTGTTTACAGAGAACTCTCTTTTCAAATACCCCGGAGCCAGCCAACCTCCGGGGTATTTTAGCTATATTTTCAGAATCATTTATTTTCTCAAATTAAATCACCCAGAAATTATCATGAAAGATAATTCTGCGGTAAGCCCCAAAATCCATCCACCGGTTTAAAAATTCTGCCTGCCGATTATCTTTTTTTAGCTCCCATTCTTTAAAAAGTTCTGATACTTCATCATCGCTATTTACCTGAATTCCAAATCCTCTGCCATTTAAAACCGGTACACCACTATAATGATATTCCTTTAATGGCTGTATTTCCGCTATCTGTCCTTTGCGTATGCGTACCGCTGTCTTATCGCGAAGTACACAAACATCAAAATCTTCGGGATATGAAAAACTCTCCCCTTCTAACGGGATTTGATCTCCAATAGTATAAACCTGCTGTACTTCTCTGCTTTTCATAACAGACAGGCTTTCCAGATTGTAATAATATTCTTGAAAAATATCGCCTCTTGCCCTGAGGTCCCCATGGATAAAAGTACTGTCTCTCCCCTCTTTCTCCCCTGCTTCGTCTAACCCACACAGTTCTTCAATAACACCGCAGGCAGAAGTCATATTTGTTATCCTGTCGATCAGAATCAATTCTCCCAGCGTTTTATGCTTATGGAACAGATCGATTACAGCCGGTTCCGTCAAAGCAATTTCACAACGTGCAATTTCATTCTTCACCAGGTGCACTGCTGCTAAATGTTCCCCTGTATTCACATCTACTTTATACCGGATCGCTTTTACCACTCCCGGTATTAGTTTTGTTCCCGTCTTAACCAGAAATTCTTTTCCGGGAACCAGTCTGGAGTCATCCATCCACAACAGACTTGTCACAAATTGTTTGACTGGTTTTAAATCGGTATCTTTAGTCAGCACACATCCTCTGGAAACATCTACTTCACGGTCCAGCTGAATGGTCACAGCCTGACCTGTGTATGCTTTGGAGGTTTCCCGGTCTCCCGCATAAATACTCTTTACAACCGCCCGCTGTGCACTTGGCAAAGTAATTAGTTCTTCTCCTGTCTCTATCGCACCGGATTCAATCTGACCCTGAAATCCCCGGAAAGTATGATCCGGTCGGCACACTCTTTGTACCGGAAGTACAAATCCCTGTTCCGAAGTTACGGCAACGTCGATATTTTCCAGGCAATTAAGCAAATCCTGGCCTTCATACCAGGGTGTGTTTGCTGATTTTTTTGTTACATTATCTCCTTCCGTAGCAGATACCGGGATACAAATGATATTTTCAAGCAACAGTTCTTCTTTCAATTCCTGCAATTCACGTTCAATTTCCAGAAAACGATTCTGGTCGTATCCCATGAGATCCATTTTATTTACTGCAAATATAAATGAACGGATACCCATTAACGAACATATTCTGGCATGGCGCCTGGTCTGCACCAGTACACCTTGTTTTGCATCCACAAGTATTACTGCCAGATCTGCAAATGATGCACCCACTGCCATATTTCTGGTATACTCCTCATGTCCCGGAGTATCTGCCACAATAAAGCTTCTATGATCTGTTGTAAAATAGCGATATGCTGCATCTATCGTAATTCCCTGTTCCCGCTCAGCCATTAAACCATCCAGAAGAAGGGAATAATCAATCTCACCTCCGCGGCTGCCAACCTTGCTGTCCAGCTCCAGTGCTTTTTCCTGATCTGCATAAAGCAGTTTCGCATCGTATAAAATATGCCCGATCAGGGTTGATTTTCCATCATCCACGCTTCCGCAGGTTATAAATTTTAATAATCCTTTCATTAGAAATATCCCTCCCTTTTTCTTCGCTCCATGCTGCCCGCCTCTTCTTTATCAATCACCCGGGTGGTACGTTCAGAGGAAACTGCACTTAACGTTTCTTCGATAATTTCATCCAGCGTTGCTGCCCTGGATTCACATCCGCCTGTGAGGGGGTAACATCCCAGGGTACGGAATCTTACACTTTTATGCTGAATTTTTTCCTCCGGCAGCAATTCTAATCTGTTATCATCTACCATAATCAGATTGCCATCCCTTTCAATAACCGGACGTTCTGCAGCAAAATATAACGGTACAATGTCAATATTTTCTCTTTTAATATACTGCCAGATATCTTTTTCGGTCCAGTTTGAAATTGGGAATACCCGCATACTTTCTCCCTTATGGATTTTCGTATTATATAATTTCCACATTTCCGGACGCTGGTTCTTGGGATCCCAGGCATGGGCTTCATTTCGAAAAGAAAAGATTCTCTCTTTTGCCCTTGCTTTTTCTTCATCACGGCGTCCGCCTCCAAATGCAGCCGTAAAACCATACTTTGTAAGTGCCTGTTTTAATGCCTGAGTCTTCATAATATCCGTATATGCAGCTCCATGGTCAAAGGGGTTGATTCCCTGGCGTATTCCCTCTTCATTGCTGTATACCAGCATCTCAATCCCCAATTCCTCCGCTTTTCTGTCTCGGAACTCTATCATTTCATGAAACTTCCATGTGGTATCTATATGTAAAAACGGGAATGGCGGTTTCTGCGGATAGAATGCCTTTAATGCCAGATGCAGCATAACGGAACTATCCTTTCCAATGGAGTACAGCATAACCGGTTTCTCACATTCTGCCGCCACTTCCCGTATTATATAAATTGCCTCCGCTTCCAATTCGTCTAAATGAGATAATTCATTCGATATTTTCTTCATATTTATACCCATTACATATTGCAGGATTGCCTGCAATACTGCCACAATAAAACAGGTTGAAAGAATCACACTGTGGCTTCCTTTCTAAATCATAATTTTCTTTCAACCTTTATTCCTCCTAATTGCTGTATGGTCACTGTCTGGAGCGTGTCTTAAAATTCATTCCCTCCATCTGCACTCCTCAATATTGATTTGCATCCTTTTTATTAACTTCGATTGTTACCGTCGTGCCATCTGTTTTCTCTACTTTCCAGTAAAGCAGATCCCCTTTTTCCTCCACAGACAGCAGGCTTCCTTTTCCTCCCATATCCGAACCCAGGTAAAGGGAAATCGCATTTACGGGACACTCTTTTACGCAGGATGCACAGCCCCAGCAGTCTCTGGGATAAGCAATATACGCTTTTCGATCCTGATCTGCCTTCAATAAACTGCCCGGACACACCATACGGCATTTTCCGCATCCGATGCATACATCCCTTTTAATTGTTATGCTCATACTGCTCCCTCCTTCCCGTCAGCTTCCGGTATAAGATTTTAATTTCGCCATCCTCCATGCGGGAATTTACATACTTCATCCATTCAGGATCTTTCCGCGGATAATCCAGATTTTCATTAAAGCTGTTCCACCGGGTCTCCCTGCGTGCCCTGAGGTGCGCAATCAGAGTCAGACAGACCACCAGACGTTCTTTCAGTTCATATACAAACATCACTTCATGCATATCTGCTGCAGACAGATTTTCCGCCAATGCCATTAGTTCCTTTATCTTTCTTTCAGCCAGATTCAGTTGTATCCCATTGTACTGATAATGGTTCGAAATCCCTCCTGCATAAGTATCCATAACCTTCTGCATCGCTTCTTCCAGCTGTTCCGTTGAAAACAGTCCTGGTCTATTCTCCAGTATTTCTTGAATTTCTTTCGCTTTTTCAATACTCACCTGTTCAAATAAACCATCATTATTTTCCGTCAAAGCAGCAGCATTGCACCTTTCTAAATCTTCCAGTATTGCCTGTGCCGCAATCTCGCCTTCCGCCAGTGCTCCGGTTACATATTTCTGGGGACATCCACCAGCCACATCTCCGGCTGCATAAAGTCCTGTTATGGTAGTTCTTCGTTTGGTATCGACCCAATATCCACTTGCTGTGTGTCCCCCGACAATATATGGTTCCGTCCCTTCAATCTCCACATCTGCTGCACTTGGCGGCTTGCCTTCCTCTATCCATTTCAGCGTTTGGGACGGCGCCATATTCAGATAAGCTTTCATTAAATCCAGATCCCGTTCTTTGGAAACTCCAGTTGTCTTAAGATAACAGGGCCCCCGGCCGGCAAGATTTTCTTTTACGGTTCCATAAACCCGCTGAGAGGTAGAAATCCCGTACTTTTCCTCATAAAATTCTCCTCGGGCATTCATCTGTTTTGCTCCCGCGCCCTGGGCTATGGTACCGGTCGGTGCGATTGTATCTTTGCAGCGAAGTGCAATAAACCGCATCTCAAAAGTCGTCATCTCTGCCCCGGCACGAATTCCCATAGCATATCCACCGCCTGTATTAAAAGGCGGATACCACATTTTATGTCTTGAAAATCCGGGATTGTTCGGTCGGTACAGCCCTGCAGCGCCTCCTGTAGCACAAAGCACGGCTTTTGCTTCTATCACATAGATCACCGGATCTTCCACTCCAATTCCTACGGCTCCCAGAATTTTATTATCTTTCATGATATAGTCAATGATATGAACCTGGTTCATCACCTGAACATCCTTTAATCCCTGCACCGCATCTGCCAGAAGCGGTTTTATATTTTCTCCGTTAATTTTAATATTCCTTTTTCCCCGGGTGACGTACTCCCCATTTTCATCTTTAAGAATCACAAGTCCCAGGGCTTCCAGCTGTTCGGTTACACCATTCAGCCTTTCAGACATGGTCAGCAGCAGGTCTTCCCTTACGATTTCATTTGCATCTTTCTTTGCATAATCAACGTAGTCTTCGGGTATCATCCCTTTTGTAACATAAGCATTGAGTGCATTCACTCCTGCTGCAAGGCACCCGCTTCTCTTAATATTTGCCTTTTCGGCAATTAAGACAGATGCATCACCTTCCCGGCGGATGGTCAATGCAGCGTAACATCCGGCAGTTCCGCCACCAATAATCAAAATGTCGCTTTTAAGTCTTTTTACCTGTAACTTTTTCATAATCGGCTCCTTTTATTCCCGCCGGCAACGAGCCAAAGTCAAGCTTGCCTGGCCTTGACGGCTGCCGAGAGGGTTGCTGAACGTCCAATGGACGTTTGTCGTTCATCCATTGCATATTTTCAAACAGAATCTAAAGATAAATCAGATTAGTTTCCTGAAGATTCTGATTTTCTACCAGCCTTGCGCTGCGTTCATCGAATTCATACAGCTTATAGATCAATACACTCACCTCATCACCGGACTTTAGCAATTCCTTCTCCAGAGGCCAGTTTGCCGTGAGGGTAAGATCTCCTACCAGAACCCGGACCTCCTGATAGCTGCCGCGAAATGAACTTTCACACACAACCCCGTCTTCACAGGCATGAACAAACTGTTTCATCTTGCCACGCTTTGCAATTTTGATAAATTCAGGCCGGATTACTGCTTTTCTGGATTCTTTTCCTGCATCAAATCCTTTTAATCGTCCATAATTGTCCAGAACCGCAGACTCTCCTACAAATTGTGCCACAAAAGACGTTGCAGGGTGTCTGTAAATATTATCCGGAGTCCCCATCTGTTCTACTCTGCCCCGGTTAGTAATTATAATATCATCTGCAACCTCTACCGCCTCATCCTGGTCATGGGTTACAAAGATACTGGTTATTCCCACTGTATTAATCATTTCTTTTAACCAGCTTCGCAGTTCCTTTCGCACCTTTGCATCAATAGCAGCAAAAGGTTCATCCAGGAGCAGCAGCTGGGGATTCGGTGCAAGTGCCCTGGCAAATGCCACACGCTGCCTCTGGCCTCCCGACAATTGATGGGGATACCGCTTTTCCAGTCCATCCAGGCCGATCAGATGCACCAGCTCCATAACCCGGCTATGTATCTTTTCTTTACTCTGTTTTTTTATCCGAAGCCCAAATGCAATATTTTCAAATACAGTCATATACCGGAACAACGCGTAGCTTTGAAATACAAATCCGATTCCCCGCTTACTTGGTTCCTGATCATTGACCCGGATGCCGTCAATGAATATATCCCCGTCATCCGGCGTCTCAAGCCCTGCTATCATACGAAGAATCGTTGTCTTTCCGCTGCCGCTGGGTCCAAGGAGCCCCGCCATTCTGCCCTTTTCGATACCAAAGCTCACCTGATCAGATGCCGTATAGTCGCCAAAGGTTTTCCGAATATTTTTTAACTCCACATACATTAGCGGCCACCTCCTTTTTTCCCTTTATATTCAACCAGATTTCTTAAAATAAGAATAACAACTGCCAGCAGCACCAGAATCGTAGACACTGCAAATGCCTGTGAAAACTTAAATTCATTGTATAAAATCTCCACATGAAGCGGCAATGTGTTGGTTTTCCCTCTCAGATGTCCGGAAATAACGGACACTGCTCCAAACTCTCCTACTGCTCTGGCTGTACATAAAATAATTCCATATAGCAAAGCCCACTTTATATGAGGAAATGTAATCTTACGAAAGATCGTAAAGCCTCCCGCTCCCATAAGTGCTGCCGCCTCTTCCTCATCGGTTCCCTGGGCATTCAGTACCGGTATCAGCTCCCTGGAAATAAAGGGAAATGTAACAAAAATCGTTGCCAGTATAATGCCGGGAATAGCAAATACAATTTTAATATCCGCCGTCTGCAGCAGAGGATATGCCCACCCGATTCTGCCAAAGGTCATAGAAAGCACCAGACCGGCTATAACCGGGGAAATGGCAAATGGAATGTCAATCAGTGTTGTTACAAACTTCTTTCCCCGGAAATGGTACTTGGTCACTGCCCAGGCTGCAAAAACTCCGAACAGGGTATTTACCGCTACCGCAGCCCCCGTCGCTTTTAATGTGAGAAAAAAGGCTTTCAGCGTATATTCATCTGTGATTGCCTTTGTATAAGCTTCCCAGCCGCCCCGCATTGCCTCTCTTACAATTACAAGTAACGGCAGAATCAGCAATACCGTTAAAAAAATAAGACTGATTCCGATCAGTACTATTTTTGTAACCCGGTTTTCCTGTTTTTCTTTCATATCCGCCTTCCTCCTATTCTCCTGCAAACTTTCCCGCATAGATCTGTACCGAGTTAATCAATAATAAAATTAAAAATGAGATCAGAAGCATTACCAACGCAATTGCTGTGGCTCCTTCATAATCGAATTGTTCCAGTTTTCCCATAATCAGCAACGGGGCGATCTCTGTTTTATATGGAATATTTCCTGCAATAAATACCACACTGCCATACTCCCCAAGGGCTCTGGCAAATGCCAAACCAAATCCGGTCAGCAGCGCCGGTGTAATCTCCGGCAGTATAATGCAGAAAAAAGAAACCACTCTTCCGGCACCAAGCATCGCTGCTGCCTCCTCATATTGTCTGTCTAACTTTTCAAGAACAGGTTGAATTGACCTTACGATAAATGGTATCCCGATAAATATCATAGCTATGGTAATTCCAACACGGGTATAGGCAATTTTAATTCCTGCCTTTGCAAACAGTCCGCCAATCCACCCATTATCGGAATACAGCGTCGTTAACGCAATACCTGCTACTGCTGTGGGAATCGCAAATGGCAGTTCAATCAAACCATCTGCAATTCGTTTCAATGGAAAATCATACCTTACCAGAACCCAGGCTAAGACGACCCCAAAAAAACTGTTGATCAGCGCCGCAATCAATGCACACAGAAAACTCACCTTATAGCCGTCCATAATTCTCCTGTCCGTAACAATCCCTACGAATTCGGCAAATCCCAGCCCTGATGCGCTGATCACAATAGACGCCAGGGGAATGATAACGATCAGCCCAAGCAATGCCAGTGTAATACCCATTGTGAGACCGAATCCCGGAATCACTCTTTTTGATCTTTGTTTTCTTTTCATATATTTCCTTTCTCAGGGCGCAAATCCTGATGTCATAAATTTCAGTCACACTCTGGTCTTCTGCCGTTTCAGATCCCCATTTTAATTTGCTTCATAGATCTGGTCAAAGATACCACCGTCATCAAAATGTTTCTTCTGTACTTCTTCCCAACCGCCAAAGATTTTATCATCTATGGTAACCAGATTCATTTTCAGATTAAACTGTTTCCCATACTGAGAAGCAACTTTCTCATCTGAAGGGCGATAGTAATTTTCGGCGGCAATCCGCTGTCCCTCCTCTGAATAGAGGTACTCCAGGTAGGCCTGAGCTGCCTTTCTGGTTCCTCTCTCATCTACCGTCTGATCCACTACTGCCACAGGGGGCTCCGCTTTGATACTGATATCCGGTGTAATTAATTCATATTCATCAGAATGTTCCTTCATCGCCAGATATGCTTCATTCTCCCAGGCGAGAAGAACATCCCCCTGCCCGTTTTCCACAAATGTTGTCGTTGCGCCTCTGGCTCCCGAATCTAAAACCAGCACATTATCATATAACTTTTTGATAAACGATTTCACATTTTCCTCATCTCCCTGATAAGCTTTCTCTGCATAAGCCCATGCTGCAAGATAATTCCACCTGGCTCCGCCTGACGTCTTGGGATTTGGTGTAATGACCTTTACATCTGGCTTGATCAGATCCTGCCATCCGCTGATCTGTGCCGGATTTCCCTTTCTTACGAGAAAAACAATGGTGGATGTATAAGGAGCACTGTTATCCTGCAGCTTACTCTGCCAGCCTTCCTTAATCAGTCCTGCATCCTGAATTGCTGTAATATCTGCTGCCAGTGCAAGTGTAACCACATCTGCCTCATTACCTTCAATAACGGACCTCGCCTGCTTTCCGGAACCCCCATGCGACTGTGTAATCTCGATCTCCTGACCCGTTTTTTCTTTCCAATATTTTGCAAAAGCCTCATTATAACGTTCATACAATTCCCTGGTTGGATCATAGGAAACATTCGTGAGTTCTATCTTCTCCGTATTCGATCCCTCTTTCGCCTCTGCACTGGAAGCTTCTTTTTGGCAGCCCGTTAGTGCTGCTGCCGATAATAAAATAGTTGTTAATAGCATCGTCAATCTGATCTTTCTTCCTTTTATTGCTAAGTCACTCTTCTTTTCATTTTTCATAATTTATCCCCTCTCTTTCTATATTGATAACTGCAGTACTGTACAAAAAAACTGGAGATTTCGAAAATAATTTTTTCCGAAACCTCCAGTTGACTGGTCAGTTTATCTTAATCTTTCTTTTACATTTTTTTCAATCTGAACGATTCGTCCATCCTGGATGATAACCGAAACGGCACCATACTGCACCGACTCAATTGCCTGTATAACTTTTGTTATATCATCTCTCTGTCCGTAAGAATCCACTTTCTTTTTTTCCATTCATCCACCTCTTAACTTTCATATGCAAATACAGCAGTGCACCTGACAGGAACAACATCGGCACATTCGTGCCTCCTCTATGTATATTTGATTTTGGTTTCTTCGAATATTCATGTGAATTCTCCTTTCATACTTTTCTAATCCCATATAACCTATTAAGTATATCAAGTTAGTATGATATTAGCTATTATATCCTTAATTTTACATTTGTCAAGTGGTTTTTTGAAATTAAATCTGGAAATCAGATCTGATTTCAAATTTGGATTTCAAATCGGGAATTTAAATTAGGAAATACATAATACTCAATAAGCATATGATCGGTTCTAGAAAATATATTCACAATTTTACTAATCGGTTCTATAATTTTGATAGGCATTTTGCTGATTAGGGGTTGCTGATTGAAGACGCTTTAGAGCAGCATCCGACTGGCTCCCATGGGTTGCTAAACGGGCATTGAGCTGCGAAAGCCTTCCGGATTTTACAGCGAATGCCCGACTCAACTACACATCTATTTCACATTTTTCAAGTACTTCCCAGTTCTCACCCTATACACAAAGCATATTGACCGGAAAAGCCAGTCGATAGCCATAGCTGCCCATACTCCCAGGAGCCCCATTTCAAAATGCAGTCCCAGCAGATAACTAAACCCTACCCGAAATATCCACATAGAACCAATGGATACCACCATTGTATAAGGAGCGTCAAAAGATGCCCTTAGTACATTGGGGAGGGAAAATGCCATGGGCCAGAGAAGCGCTGCACAAACGCTGTGAAATATAACGATTTGTTTTGCCATCACAGAAGCTTCCGAGGACACATGATAGATTCCCACAATGGGACCTGCCATGAGAATAATGCCAATATTCAGCAATGCCATGAATAGATAAGCATACTTTATCAGTTTAACTGTATAACGCCTGGATTCGTCATATGCCCCTGCTCCCACAGACTGTCCCACCACGGTAATCAGCGCAGTTCCTACTGCAGATGCCGGAATAACTGCACAGCCGGCTACTACACCTACAATAGCATTGGCAGCAATCGCCGCGGTGCCAAATCCGGCAATCAGGCTTTGTACCAGAATCTTTCCAATCTGAAAGATGCAGTTATCAAGCCCGGTAGGAACCCCTATCCGCAAAATATCCTTAATAATTCCAGGTTGAAACCCCAGTCGGAAATGCCTTTCATAATGTATGTCTTTCTTCTGGTCATGAAGAATCACCAGCATAATCACAGCTCCTGCCGCCCTGGACAATAAAGTAGAAAATGCAACCCCAAATACACCCATATGAAATACAAAAATCAGTATTGCATTTCCGGTTACATTCATGATATTCATCAATATAGAGGTATACATTGCTATTTTGGAATTCCCCATAGACCGCAGCAACGCCGTGCTTGCACTGTATATCCCCAAAAAAGGAAATGACAATGCAGTCAGGTAAAAATAAACTACTGCATTTTCCATTACCGCCTTTTCTACATTTCCAAAAATGGATGCAAGAATGAATCGATTTCCAATCAGTGATATCACCATGATCAAAGATGCCATACCCGTTATGGCTAACAGCAGCTGATCTGCAGTCTTGCAGGCTCTTTGCGTATTTTTCTCGCCCAGCCGGTGCGCAGCCACAACTGCACCACCAGTTGACAGGCATACAAAAATATTAATCAATAATATATTGATGGAATCTACCAGCGAAACTCCGGATACCGCTGCTTCTCCCACACCGGACACCATAACGGTATCCGCCATTCCCACCGTGACTCCAAGTATCTGTTCCAGAATCAAAGGAATAATCAATGCTTTCAACTGCCTGTTTGAAAATATTTCTTTTTTATTTCCCATTTTCAATCTCTGTCTTTCTAACGAATTCTTTATTCGTTGTTGATGATTATGTCTGTGAACTGCATTTGGGTTAAGCTGATTAAGACGCTTTGTAAATGATAGGTAGTGTACAGAAAAATGGGTGCGGGAAACTGGTATGGGCTCCGTCAGCTGGCGCGGATAGCAGGTGCTATATAGTGGCATATTTACACTAGTACCGAAACTCTTCCTTCATTGGCTTAAACCAGGGATTATAATATACACCAAACTGCCGCTTTGCATCCATAATCCTTCTATCGGCATCTGCAATGACATTTGCCCCAACATGCCCGAAACTAAATCCGTCAAAATGCATTGCAGTGAGCTTATCCAGGCTCTCCATCCAAAGCTTTGCATCAGACCCAATCTGTTCACTAAAGCCGCCCCAGATCGTATCCCCTGCAACTAAAAATTGATAACCGGCGCAATCCAAGGCAAAGCAGACGCTTCCTCTTGTATGCCCTGGTGTATGTACCACTGTCATTGTTATCTGGTTTCCAAAGTTTATCTGCTGACCATCCTTTAGGTACCCATTTACTATACAGGGAGGAAATGGATTGCCATAAAGCAATTCACCTGTGGTCAGGATCGGATCGCCCGTTTCCACCTGCCAGGCATCTGCTTCATGAATCATCACCCTGCATTTATATTTTTGCTGAAATATCGCTGCCGCTCCAACATGATAGTAATGCCCGTGGGTTCCATAAATATATCGGATATCATCAGGCGCAAATCCCAGTAATCTGATATTCTCTGTAATCCTGAAAAAGCCATCCGGCGTGCCGCAGTCCAACAGGTAAAGTCCCGCATCCCCCTCGATCAGATATGCTGTGGCATCAAAGGAATGGGACAGAGATACACCTGCCACCATGTAAAGATGATTCATTAGTTTCATAGTTCCCCTTCTTTTGCATAAATTAGTAATGCAAAAATATTTTTCTGTCTTTTTGAATTTCATACTATTATCATTTTACTTTCACATTATATTCATTTTATATTTAAATTCATTTTTTTTCAAGGATTATTTTTGATTTTTTCATTTTATTTCATATTAATATCATTTTATTATCATTTATTGCAGATCTGTTTTTCTTAACTATATAATTTTACTGGGGATGTCTACATATTTAATGTGCCAGAGTGTGTTTTAAAATTGCTTTCTGGCAGTTGCGTGTCACATTTCGTAGGAAATTTGTTCTGAAAACAGGAGGCGTAAGGGTCTACACTGACTATTTTCGGGGCAAATTCCATGCGAAGCGGTGCGTGCAGATGGCTGATATGAATTTTCATTTACGCTCTGAGCCATAATAAAAAGAACCGGATTTATCACAATCCGATTCTTTCTCTCATTTTCACCTATATGCACTTTGCTATTGCATGTTCCAGATCTTCAATTAATGTTTCTGTATTTTCCAAACCTATGTGAACCCGGACCATTCCTTTTTTTACTATGTCTGTATCCTTTTCCACCTTTGTACCCACAGGAAGAAACATACTCTCATATCCTCCCCAGCTTGGACCTTCATAAAAGAGCCGGAGTTCTCTTGATATATTTTCTATCGTATCAGGCGGCAAGTCAAATACAAGACTCATTAACCCACTGCAGCCGCTCATCTGAGTCTTTGCCAGCATATGCTGCGGATGGCTTTCGTGCCACGGATAAATAATTTCTTTTATAGAAGTATGACCGGCAAAATGCTTCACAAATTCCAATGCATTTTCCTGATGCTGAGCCATACGTACGGAAAGTGTACGAATCCCGCGAAGCAGCAGCCAGGAATCAAAAGGACTCATTACCGCTCCAAACAGTTCCCTTTCATGTAATGAAATCTGATCAATATCTTCTTTTTTTCCTACCACTACACCACCTATAATATCACTATGTCCACCCAGATATTTTGATGTGGAATGCACAACCATATCTATACCATATTCAAGAGGTTTTTGGTAAATGGGTGTAGAATAGGTATTGTCGATCACGGTTGATACTCCATGCCGTTTTGCTGCTTCCGCCACTTCTCTCAGATTCTGCAAATTAAATAAATAGGTTGAAGGGCTTTCCAGATAAATCAGGCTTGTTGCAGCAGTGATTGCAGCTTCAATTTCATTCGTATCCGTTCCCGATACAAAAGTAACACTGACATTAAATTTTTTCAGATAATCTTCCAAAAATCTTCTTGCCGGTCCATAGCAGCTTGCTACACCTACCACATGGCATCCACCCTTTACATAATGCATAATAGCAGCAGATATAGCTCCCATTCCCGAGGAAAAACATTTTGCTTTTTCTCCCTTTTCAAGAGCTGCTATCTTTTCTTCGGCTATCTCTGTCGTAGGATTGCTAACTCTCGTATATGCAAACCGTCCTTCTTTCCCATTTTCATTATTTGGACAATCTACAAATAATGAAGATTGAAAAATAGGCGGTGTAACTGCTCCTAAATAGCGTTCACTCAAATCACCAAGATGCGTACATATATCTTCCTGTCTCATTTTCCCGCCCTTACCTTTACCTTTCTATCGGTTCAAAAATAGGATCTTTTTCTTCTAATTCCAGACAAATACAGTAATTACATTTCTCCTGAAATTCCTTGGGTAAACGAACTTCAATAATGCTATTACCCTCGCATGCGGTCATACACTTATATTCTAATTCCGTAGCATTTTCAACGATATATGCCTTTTTTACCTGATTTGCAACATTCAGTATCTCTATAATATTTTTCTTCTTTAATACATGAAGATACAGTTTGTAATCTTTCTGGGTAAATTCAGCCCAATCCATCTCATATGTATAATAATCCAGCCGTTTCGTACCAAAGAGAGCCTCTTGGTTTCGCTTTACATATCCTCCTACTTCATCCAGTATACGAATACTTTCTTCCGGAACATTTCCCAACGCATCCGGTCCTATATTTAACAGATAATTTCCACCCCTGCCATTAATTTTCAGCAGCAACTGCAGTATTTCATCTGCACTCTTCCAATTTTGGTCAAATCGGTTAAATCCCCAGGTATCATTTAATGTTGCGGGGACTTCCCAATCACCATCGTATGGCAGCCTGGGAATAAAATTATCTGCAGTTGTTATATAATCCCCCAGATTATTTCCGATACGGCCGCTTACAATACAATTCGGCTGCAGAGATTTTACCAGGTCTACCAGGGATTTACTTTGTTCATAAGTAGTACTCATAGGCGTGTCAAACCAGATTAATGCAATGTCACCATATTCTGTAAGCAGCTCTGTAAGCTGTGGTTTCACTTTATGATCTAAATAGAACTGATAATCTTTCTTAGAATCATCATGATGCTGCATCAGACCATTTGGATCATGCCAGTCCTGCGCCTGGGAATAATAAAGTCCCAGCTTCATATCATATTTTTCACATGCCTTCTGTAACTGACGAAGTACATCCTTACCGTATGGGGCAGCCTTTACCACATTATAATTGCTGCATTTTGAATCATACATTGCGAACCCTTCATGATGTTTGGCAGTAAAAACAATATATTTCATTCCCCAGTTTTTTGCCCTGCTGACAATTGCATCTGCATCAAAGTTCACCGGATTAAATTTTTCTGCCAGCTTTTCATATTCTGCGGGAGGAATATCCAGATAATTCATAATCCACTCTGCGATATGTTCTGTTCTTTGTCCCTTATATTCTCCTGCCAAAAGGGCGTATAATCCCCAGTGAATAAATAATCCAAATTTCGCTTCTTTAAACCATTGTTGTTTTGTATCTTTCATCATTAAATTCTCCTTTAGTTACGTCTTTTACAGACTCTCTTTCCTTAAAAACTGTTTTTATTTTTAATTTTCTAGGATAATCTGAATAATCCCCATTTATTCTTTTTAAAATTAATTCTACCGCACATTTCGAAATTTCTTCTACCTTTTGGCGCACCGCTGTCAATCCCGGCTGTGTCATTACTGAGAACTCCAGATCATCAAATGTAGCAAATGACAATTCTTCCGGAATTTTAATTTTCAAATTATGAATGGCTGTGATTGCCCCCAGGCACATATTATAATTACAAACAAATACCGCTGTAGGACGAGCCTTCCTATTCCACAGTTCCATCATACACCTATATCCCGATTCAAAGCTGAAATCCCCCTCTGAAACGAGTTCTCTATCAATTGGAAGATTATAGTCTTCCATTGCCCGAATGTAACCCCTGAAACGTTCTTCTGCTACAAAAAGTCCAGCATTCGTCAGGCTCCTGCCTGTCAGTATACCAATTCGTTCATGTCCCTTCTGAATCAGATATTCTACCGCCTCATAAACTCCGGATGCAGAATTTGACATTACATAATCCACCGCTTCCCCCCGCACTTCACGATCCAGTGATACAATTGGTATCTTTGCTTCCCTGGCTATATGAATACAAGCTTCTCCTCCTGCAATTGATATTAGGAGAATCCCATCTACCTGCTTTCCAACCAAAGTCTCAACGGCTTTTTGTGCCTTTTCCGGACTATTTCTGTGACAGCAGAAGAAAACCGTATATCCCCGCTCTTTTAAACATCTTTCAATCTGTCCGGTAATTTTTGCAAAATACTGATTCTCTAACGTATCGGTTACAAGCCCAATGGTATAAGTTCTGGAACTTCTAAGTCCCCGGGCCGCTGTATTCGGGTGATAGCCAAGTTTATGTATAGCTTTTTCAATGGCCTCTTTATTCCTTTTCCGAACACTGCCGCCATTCATATATTTTGAAATTGTAGAAGCCGCCACATTGGCTTCCTTTGCCACATCACTAATTGTAACTGCCATCTTACACTCTCCTGTATTTTTTATATGCCTTAATCTTAGCATAGTATTTTATTTCGAACAACCGGATACAGGAAGCTCTATTATCTTAATTTCCTCCGCTGACTGACGACAACGCCGCAGATGGCAAAATAGGCAGTGCTGTCACTATTGTTATTGTCCGGCTGGAGTACTAGTGTCGCCCGGCGTAAATACGCCGGACGGCACTAGAGCGTGTTTTAAAATGGCTTTCTGACAGCTGTGCGTCACACTTTGTGGGAGATTTGTTTCAAACACGCGCCTACCCCTTAACAGCTCCCGCCATCATACCGGCCTGCACTTTTTCATGGAACAGTATATAAAGGATAATCATCGGCAGCACTGCGACTAT